>Ga0307510_10001809_pt1 | contig 23896 bp, 33 predicted proteins | sample 12_EM_MG_FD_207224 | JGI IMG/M metagenome (GOLD analysis project Ga0307510, IMG submission 207224) | Populus trichocarpa ectomycorrhiza microbial communities from riparian zone in the Pacific Northwest, United States - 12_EM | ecosystem: Host-associated > Plants > Roots > Unclassified | place...
TACGAAAAGATCGGAGAAAAGAAGCAAAACACGCCAATTTCTGAACTTTGTGAGGGATTCCCAGGTGAGGTACCCCATCAATACGTGATCAGTTTGCTGAGCTAATTGTCAGAGGAATTCGCGATCTATATGAATTATGTTCGAAAACTTGGCTTCGAGGAAAGCCCGGACTATGACTTCCTTCGAGAGCTTTTCTCCAAGGTGCTGAAATCTACGGGTGAACAAGATGACGGTATCTACGATTGGATGCTTCTGAACAATAGCAAGGGTTGGGAAGCAGGGCATGTACGTCCCGCCCTCTCCTTCTACGTGGATAAACCTCGCTCATTCCTACTTGAGACACCCTCACAGATCCTGGCTCAAGCTCACGCGAACGCCGGCGCACAAACTCCACAACGCGAGCATCGCGAACACAGATCGCGCGAGCATCGGCGCGCTTCACGACAGGCATTGCAAGAAGGAAATCCTCTCGCTACTCCCAATGCAGTTCATCTTAAGGTCTCGACTCGTAAAGCAAATGTTGGTGATACATCGCGCGGAGTTAGTCGCGATGTCAGTGGACAACCTATTGCACCGTCGAGCAAGCGAGTAAGCCAACAGCAGCTTTCGACGACCGACTTGCGTCCACGCGACGCTGCCAATGGCATCTCCACGCATCCCTACGCTGTCTCTCCCTCTCCAAACGCACTCCGAAGTCCCTATGGTAATGCCATCGTAGGACCATCTCCACAACGCCCCGAAAGCGCACTCGCTGCGGCTGGTTCGACTGGTGTACTCGCTTTGAACGGGAACGGGAATGGAGCGACGGGCTCCGACTCGTTCTTGTACGGCAGCACAGCCAAACGGGCTGAAGAGGCGGCGGCAGCGGCTGCACGTGAGGGCCGCGCGAATGGCATGGCCGTGTATGACCGTGGGCAGTTGACGCGCGCCGGAATTGATCAAGACGATGAGAACGGTGGTCGTCGCCGTGGCTTGTTCAGTTTCTTATGCTGCCGCGGATAAATGCACGACACTACTTTTCAACGTTCCTTGTGAGTACCCACATATCCAGTGGCGGTGGGATGCTCATAACGTAATTCTCAGTGAATAGCTACTGTACCATCAAAGTTATCATGATACCGTCACGATCATCCCTTTGCACTCGCAGCATTTCTTCAGCATCCGTTCGCTCTGCCTCGCATCTACACGATGACACTTGCATGACCAACACTTCAGGATATTTTCACTGTTGTTCTCCAGACTTCCTTTACCCACCGTCGCTCCCTACGATATCTTATTTTCCGTCATCGTCGCATTACCTTTAATGATGGTCTCGTCAGGAGCTGTCGCAGGAATTCTGCTGTTATTTCCACTGTCTTTTTTCCAAACCCGAGTTGGTTGGCGTGTGAGCTGGCCGTCACCCAGATGGCCCTTTAGGGCCTGATGTTAATATACCTCTTATTATATAGTCGCCTGTGGGCGTGCTTTTGATGTCTGCACACTGCATAATGTGGGGTGTGTAAGTTGCAACACTGGGTCATAATAACTTTTGGCAGCAGTACTTGCTTATGAGAGACCGGCTTTCCTCTCACCACTCCTGTGTTTTTCGAAGGAACCACGTCATTACACAGTCTGTACAATGCCCAAAAGGTTGCCGTTATTAGGGGGAATCAGGTCACTCATCTTAATGGAGGACACACCATACACCTTCCCCAATGCCCTCACGGTGTTTGGGGCATGTTCGGTGGGGCATTAAATTGATCGGCAATTGAATACCACAGCACTCGGGCCCAGATCGTCATCACCCGCCTGTGATGATCGCGGATTCAGACATCGCTCTCTGTTTCATGATCGATGCTGATCATGACAAATGACAAAGAATATGGATTTCGTGCTGCAGTACCAGTAACTGGTGCCTCCCTTTCGTCGGATTGCCAAGGGGAAAACGTGAGAGGAAAGTCACGGAATGAGTCACTACTACATACTTTGTTCGGTGTGCAGGGTCCGCTCGTGGCTATGGTGTGCGCTGTACTACTTACCCCTTTACTGTGCAAAGGCGGAGGCGGAGAACCCTCGATCAGGGTTTTGAGCCGTCGTGAGCCGTTCAGACACTCTGGTTGGTAGATTCGGAATCGTGGCATGGCAAACGCGCAAACTCAGGGGAGTCCGCGGAGATCACTCAAACCAGGACGGGGACGGACAACCGAACCGAGAAACCGCTTGGGGAAAGATCGGAGCGCAACTTGTCACACCATACCATTTCAAGCACACTTGCAGAGTTCAGAGAAACTACTTCGGAGTCACGGAGGAATTGTGAGTGAGGAGGTTGTGCTGTTAAATTTTCAAAAGGGTATCCTTTGGCTCTGGGGAGGCGGGCGGACACTTGCGCGTGAGTTGGAGTGAGTCACGGTTGGCCGCGCTGGCGCTGCTACTTCGCCGCGGTGATTGTGGGGTTCGGCGCTGTTGTGTCGGCGATATAAGAACGTCCTTCAATGAATGACGTGATGGATAGTGTATCTCCCTCGCATCGAAGGGTCGGGAGGAGTAGCAAACAAACCTTGCGGCAAGGATTCGCGATTCGCAAAGACGTGTACGCGTGTGCGGATTGCCACGTAGTACCCTGATATGAATCCAGAAGAAATGCGTCGTGGATCAAAGCGAGACAAGACCCATCAAATCAATTTAGGAAAAGAAAAATAACAAAATAAAACATTTTGCCCCACAAATGGAACCCCTTCGGCTTCTATTCCCCTTCTACGCTTCCATGCTTCTTCAAGACCAAGTCTCCCCATCTCCTCTCCATACGCTTGTACAGGTGGCGGATTACGCGGAGCGCTTCCTCTCCTTCAAGGCCCTCACCGGATACACCCGTCGCGCTCACTATGCCTACTGTATCTCGCAGCGCAGCGCGCGTAAGTACGGGATGCGCGCCGGCAGAGCTAGTCGAACTGGGACTTACGTTCTCGAGCGTCACCTGCGCCATATTATGGTGGTACGGTGCGGCATTGGGATACGCGCCCGCCGGCACGCCATACTTGAAGTCAGCCGCGTTCGGCTCTGAAACGACGTGCAGCGTGCGCGCCGCATGTTCCCGTTCGTGCTCGTGCGCCGCGACGGCGGCAGCGGCGTCGTTGCCGCTGCTGGTCGCGGTGGGCTTCTTGGCGAGGAGCGGCGAGTGTTGGAGGGCCGCGAAGGGGGTGTAGAAGGAGCGGCGGAGAGGTTGGGAGAGTGTGCGAGTGTGTTTGGATGCTGATGCGCGGATGGCGGACATGTCAATGGGCGTGGACTGGGCGTGAGTATTAGATTAGGCGGGAAATTAGGGCGCTAGTGAGAGGGGAGAAGTGTGGAGGTTGGCGTGTCAACCCGTTTCTTATATGTGAATTCAATGGCGGGGGAGCTGATATCATACTTGTTACGGGTCAGGGTTACCTGTGCGTGGGAGACTTGGGGTTTTACGTTGACACCAGGTGAGTTGTCCGATTGGTTACAACATCCCTCCGTTTGGGGTGGCGTTCAATTATATTGCATCTCTGGTTTGGATTGGCTCCGCTCTTTCATCGTGCCATTTTGCCTTGGCTCCTCGGTCTTACCATTCAAATCATCTGACTTTCTTCCAACGACGTCATGGGCCACCCAGTCAACCCACAAAGCCCCTTCCAAGTATGTTAGCCATTAGGCTGCTGACTTTTACTCCCCCGTTGCTATACATGTTTCGTATCGTGCGAGTTCATCGAACCTCCGGGCTTTTCGCGAATTGCTCAATAGCTTCAAAATTATACCGAATTGTTCGTCCAATATCTTGGAAGATGGACCGGTCCTGAGCTAAGCTCCGGTGTACAGACTTTCGGTCCTTGAATACAACGTCGTTGGTCATCCTTCAGGTCTCGTTTCATGTTCCCCTTTAGTCCTTGTCAATTTCACACAGAACAGCGCGCATGAATAATCGTTTTCACAGCACAGCGCGCGCAACATTGTGCCTGGGTACTTGCCTTTTTTGGACGATTTGTCTGACCTACCGTGCTAGTTGCAATGATATATGCCAATATATGCCAATGATAGATCTTCGTCATCGAGAACATAAGGTCAATGCCAAGAAGGATGGCTTCATAACTCGACTCATACAGGTAAAAATACATAATGGCAAGGCAAAAACGTGAGTCAGAACTTCATGCGAGCCGTGCAATCACAAACAAGGAGTTCCTATCCTACTGCTCTTGTATCAGACACATACTGCAACGCTAGTTAAACTTCGGTGTGTCAAACGTGCCAACCGGATCTATGTTGGTGAACGTTGGTAAATGTCCTACGGAACATAGGAAAAGATCTGACCTTCGCCGTACTTGTGAATGTATTGATGGTCCTTCTGCGCCATATGCATGAATTGTGCCGCAAGTACGGTCGCGTCCGTGCAAATCCTTGGGTTGTGCTTGGAGCCACCACGCACGGCCGCCGCCGCGATGTGATACCGCGACGTACAGTTGAGGAGCATCATCTGAAGAGTATAATCCACAATCGTTTACCTTCCGACGGGAGATGAAACAAAATGCTCACATCGAATGGCGATGTAGTCGTCCCTTCCTCCCGATAACCCTCGAGCGTTACCCTGTCTAGGTTGGGTCGCCCAAACAACAACCCCTTCAATTCGATCGGATACCCATGGAAGTTCATGTGAACGGCACGATCACGTGTAAATAACGCATCAAAGTCGCCATCCGTTAATGCATGCGGGTGAGTGCCTCCTGCAGCAAGAATCATCAAATCTGTGACATTCACGACGCGCACGCGCAGCGCTGGGGCGTATTTTCTCAGCAAAGCCGCCGCAGCGATCACCTCAAACGTGACCTCGACACCAATGCCGACGAGGACACTGCGATGGGGACGCGAATGGTGAGAAGCGGATACACTCCATTTATGACCTTAATGCGTACACGTCAGGGTCGACGCCACCGTCTACAGATGCGAACTTCCAGACAGACGCGCCAGCAGTACAGTGCTACGTTGGGAGAGTGGTCAGGATATGATACAGAAACCATGATATAACAATACTTGCCGTGTCGGCTTCCTCCACCGAGAGCCACACCGGTGTTGGGTGTTTGCTGCCCACCATGAGATTAATGTAGTCCTTGGAACGCAAACAGTGGGCCATCGTCGATAAAAAGCAGTTCGCGTCTGGTGGTAGATAAACTCTTGCTGCCTCCGGCTTTAGATTGAGGACCGCGCCAATGAAGCTTGGGTTCTGGTGTGAGAACCCGTTGTGGTCCTGACGAGTCCAGGTGCTCGTCACGAGATAGTTCAGCGAGCCTTTAGGTCGATACCATGACACATTGCGTCCGAGCTTAACAAACTTGGCGTATTGTACCATCATTGTCTGAACGATACCAAGAAATGCCTCATAAGAAGGGAACAGACCCGTACGACCCGTGAGGGTATAGCCTTGGAGCATTCCTTGACACGAGTGTTCTGAGAGGATCTCGATGACGCGCCCGCCTCGTGCACGAGAGGCTGGGTCCCACTGAAAATTGCGGTTGGTCACCTTGAGAGAACCATCGAGTTTATTTGAATAAAGCTCGTCGGGAGAGAAGATTCGAAAGGTAGATTTGTTCCTGAAAGCCATGCATGTCAGCTACTACAAGACTTTAAGCTTTCAAGGCTAGACATACCTAGCGATTACATCCCCAAGGAAATCGCCGACGACTTTCATGCAGCTTTGCTGCGAGTGTTTCTCAACGGCACTTTCCTCCCATTCGGGCAAATCGAGAACAAAGGAATCCAAATTCGATTCTTTGTACCGACCGAGCCTTTTTTCCTCAGCTTGTGGAATAACGTCAAGAATCTTGGCGACAGGGCATCCACCTTCGTCGAAAAGTTCTGAAGGCTTGTAAGACGAGAGCCACGAGGAAAGCAAGGCAAGCTGTTCTGCGTCCTGCTTAACTGCAGGGAGAGGAACCTGGTGGGCGTGGAAAGAGCCTTCGATAACTTGATTGTGGTATGACTTTGGTGCACCCAACCCCTATTATCATCACAGTTACTAAGACAAAGAATGGCTCCATGAGACACTGAGATGGCACCTTAGGTGTACGAAGGATAAGCACTGGCCACCTGGGTTTGATGATCGGTTTTCCGCTGCGGGCTGCTTTTTGTATCTTGTGAATCTCGTCCAATGCCCATTCAATTGAGGCAGCAAGGTCTTGATCGATGTTGTCCAGGTCTTCCACAACGCGAACCTGATAACCATACCCACTTCGGCGGCGCTCCGTGTCATTACTTCAGCGCCGACATGCCAAACACATACACACCTAAACAATGCTACGATTTCTTTATCATCCATCGTGCCGTAGATTGTGCGTTGGGAAATCTTGTAGCCGTTAACATGCACGATAGGAAGAACAGCCCCCGACTCAGCTGGATCGATGTACTTGAACAGGTGCCAAGCGCTGAAACAAGTACATCGGCCTCTGGGAAACTGAGGGATAAAATCGACCTACGTAGCTGTGGGCCCTGTCTCAGCTTCACCATCGCCGACGACACAGGCAACAACAAGGTCAGGCTGATCCATGACGGCGCCAAAGGAGACGCTGAGAGCATACCCTAGCTCCCCGCCCTCATGGATGCAACCGGGGGTTTCAGCATTCACATGGCTATATGCACGGTCAAAGAGGAAAGGGAGGAGTACTTGTAGCAACGCGCCTGGGGAAGCCACCAGGAACACTAAACCGGCTAATGAGCTTATGAAGGCCATCCTCATCGCGAGTATATTGGGGATAATAAGTTGAAAGTGAGTTTTCGAGCCAAAGGCATGACAGGAGAGCGGGGGCACCGTGTCCTAGAAAGCGACTTCTAAGAAGAACCGCCCAGTGAGATTAAGGCAATACATGTACCTGGTCCGACAACATAGAGCATATCTTGCCCAGTGTTTCGTATGACACGATTGAGGTGTGCGTATATCATGACTAGGCCAGGACAGGTCCCCCAATGGCCAAGAAGCCGTGGTTTAATGTCGTCTTGCGATAGTTCACGCCTGAGAAGAGTATTCTCTTTCAAGAAAATCATAGCTATGAGAGAGAATTGCGGATGTAAGGTCAGAAGACTGAAGACAGGTGATAGGTGATATGGACCTGCGGCGATGTAATCCCCTGCTCTCCTGAAGCACTGGATGGAATACAACTCATCAGGTGAGAGCACGTCCTTGGTGTTGAGTTCCACGCGACAGTCCAGAATGGTGTCTGGAAGCTGAGAAGGATCAGGCGAGGGATTGGGCATTGAGACATCGTCTACGTCTCTCGAATCCATTGTTCAAGTTGCACACAGATGGTTGAGTCGTTAAAGGAGTTAAAGGAGTTGAGACCATTTCGACCCCTTTCAAGTCAGTGAGTTAAACCTACGGCAGTGGTGCATGACCTCATCAATTTGACCAGTGACGTGACGGCTGCTTCCGTTCCGCGCTCCGGGTCGGCACGTCTAGCTCACTAACAACCAAGCAGCTTCAACTTGCAGGTTACTGGCTTTTCCAGGCAACTTCCACGTCGCCTCCAGGTACTTCCGGGTCACTTCCAGGTCTCGCTGCAAAGAAAAACACTACACGTTCCCATCGCTGCGCTACACTCTGAGACATGACCAGTCTAATCCTCGCGGTCAATGCAGGCTCGTCATCCTTGAAGATTTCCGTCTTCCGCCTGGCTTCTCCGCTCGGGCCTGCTGATAGACATGACATGGATAGTACCTCTGGCAGCCGTGTGGTTCTGATCGCGTCTTGTTCTGTCAATTCCATCTTCTCTTCTCCAAAGTTCTCATTCACTGATCACTCTTCTCCGAGTCCACGTCGCCCCGACGGGGGACATGCGCTGGGCATACGAGATCACGTAACTGCTTTTTCCCGCTTCCTTGACCATCTAAAAGACGGTGCGAACATCGACGCGGCCGAGATTCTCTTTGTATGCCATCGCGTCGTGCATGGCGGCGACTTCCACGACCCTGTGGTCATCAACAAAGAGACGTACCAACATATTGAGCGTCTCTCTGACTTGGCACCCCTGTACGCATCGCTGTGACTGGTCGCTCTCTTAAGATTTTATTTCGTTTGCTGTAGGCATAACGGCGCGGCTCTCTCTGTCATCAAAGCGAGCATCTCAAATTTGGAGCACGCCACGTCGGTCGCGTACTTTGACACCGCTTTCCATCGTGACATCCCCAAACACATATCCACATATGCCATCGATCAGGATGTAGCCAAGAGAAAAGGTCTCAAGAAATACGGCTTCCACGGATTAAGCTGTGTGTTTAAAAATCGCGGTCCTGTCGTTCGCCGTGCTCATGAATTGGTAGACTCATACATTCTGCGTACTGTTGCACGTCATCTTTCCAAGGTATATCGCCGTGTGAATTATGAGGGTGAACCTTCCCCACTGATCGCCCACACTTTCGTACACGTACTAGCCCATTTCCGAGACAAACCTTATCGTTTTACATCTCGGATCCGGGGCGTCTGTCTGTTCAATCCGCAATGGCAAGTCTCTTGACACCTCCATGGGGCTTACGCCCGTCTCTGGTCTCCCTGGTGCAACGCGTTCCGGGTCGATTGATCCAACGCTCATCTTACATTACACCCATGGCGCCGCCAAGATATCTCACGATGAAAACCTGGTCACGCCCGTCGGCATCACGGAAGCCGAACATATTCTCAACAAGAAATCGGGCTGGCAAGCTCTGGCGGGCACTTCCGACTTTGCCGAAATCATTCAAAAGAAAGGCAGTGACGAGGGCGCGAGGCTCGCCTATGATCTTTTCGTAGACCGAATTCTTGACATGGTCGGGGCATACTGGCTCAAGCTTGGCGGGAAAGTCGACGCGGTTGTCTTCTCTGGGGGCATCGGCGAGAAGGGTAAGGAACTCCGCGGGAGCGTTATTGAACGATGTGCGTGCCTAGGATTCGCCATCGACCGGACGCGGAACGAGGCGATAGACGATCAGGAGGGTGAAGTCGTGGAAATTGGGAAGGATGACCAGAGGAAAGTCTTGGTATGTAGGACCGATGAGCAGGTATGTGCCGCTCCACGAAAAAACAGGATCCGGAACATACTTAGATGTTACAGTTCGAGATGGCAAGACAATGTGCCCAGGAGCCTAAGTTCTGGAAGTGAATGATCTCCTGTGACTTGGTACATCCCTGAGATTCTGTTCAGTATGGACTATGAAGCTTATATATGAAGATTCACCTCAAGGGGTTTAGGCAAGGCTTCTGGAGGACTGTACATGCTCGGAATCGTGGCGACGTACCCGCGTAGGGCACTCGGATAGACGGTGAAATCGCATCTACCTATGGCAGCAGCAGCATTGGACAATGTACGATGACATGTAGGATGACAATACAACCCTGGGCATCTACTGCATCGATGTTTGGTGCATCTCGAACCTAACAGGGCCACGCAACATGGTGGCACGGAAAACAGCGAAGGTCAAGAGACATCTAACATCCGAGCCCATACTTACAGCGCACAGAGGCAATCATGATAGCAATCATTCGTGCCCTCCGCACCTCCCCAACCGATGCCCTGAATGCATGCGCAGATATCCTACCCCTGCACTACACGGTAAACAAATGGTGTCATAAAGCGCTAACCAGACTTGCCTCTATACCGTGACCAGTCGAACACCCACTGCACAATCTGGCCAAACGAGTACCAAACGACCCGCAAAAAGACACAAATCACCGCTCCATAACCTTGCAGGTGCATTCGAGGGATTAGACCCCACCCACACCGAGAAAATACCAGCAACGGCGCGCAACTCGGCCGTGGCAGGAAAGCTACCATTTCGTATCCACATTGCCGAGGATAGGGAAACCTCCAAAGAGGAAGCCACTGGTGCAAGGTGAAAGTATATTCAGACAGATCCGCAATAAAACGGACAAGTAGGAGCAGCGGCAGTGCTCCCGAGTCTAAGGGAATGACCCCCCCAAACGCATTATCATGATAGGCCGGCCAAGGTCAAGAAGTGGAAGCAGCATACCAAGAATCAAAAAGAAAATCACCTCAATCCGCCGCCTCGCATCCCCAAGACGGCGACTCAGCCGACGAAAATGACGTCGACATCATCCTCAATAAACCAGCCCCCCTCTACATCAGCCGCCCTCGGACCTCACAACAGGCAAGAACGCCTCCCACAAACGCAAGGCCTAAGTAAGCTCATCGGCACCAGAGAACACAAGTACCAACACCCAACAACAAACGAAGAGCCGCTGCTAAGCAGGCCCGACCATAGCCCGCCAACCACGCCCCCAATTGCTCACGTTACGGGAAGTAAGGCAAGCGTCAATGCCAAGGATCGGAACGTCAAATCGAAGCTTTGTGGGAACACGCAAAATTCAAGACTGGAATCGCTAGGACCCATATTCATGTACCACACATTTCGCGCATGTAATTAGTCCTCGAAGACCTACATGGAGTTCTGCACTCCGAGGCGGGCGATATTGGATGCCAAAAAAAAGTTATATGTGTGTGAGTGTGTGTGTGAGTGTGTATGTATGAGTGTGTATGTGTGAGTGTGTGTGTATGTATGTATGTACGTTCCCCCAGCGAAGCGAAGGTCACGTAATATCACGTGATCCGAGGCTAGGTGTCGTGATATATAACGTTCACCGTGACTGACCGACACCCACACTCGGAAACGCCACGGGTTCTATATCCACGGTAATGGACCGTGAACGGAGAACGTAAAAGTAAAAATGAGAGTACGAGAATGAGAATAAGAAAGATGAACCCGATCAGCCTACGGCAATGACCACCGGCGCGCGACGATTGCCCACGATCATAAGCTGCCATGCCATTTGCGCCGCCCCCGCGTGCAGCCGTAGACTCTGCCCGATTTGCCGTGTGACCGAATGAGTCTAAGCCAGTCGCTCCATTCCCATTGCTGTTTGGTAGATTCTCGCAGTATGGCGGAGAGTTTCCTGCGATGGCGTTGTCATCATGACTCTGGAATACGTTTGAAGAAGACGCAACAGTGCAGGGTTGCGATTGCGAGTGCGTATTGGAAGGGTCACGTGGATGGTTCTTGGCAGTCGACAGCTGCCGCTGGCGTGCGCGCTTGCTTGGCGATGCAATAAGTCGTCCGCTAATGTCATGATCAACTTCGCGTGCTGCCATCTCACTGGCCGCTTGTCCACGAGTCGAGACTTGGTCAGCTACGTCGAGGGAAGCAAGTGAGTCTCCTTCTGGTGATGCCTGTTGCGAAGCGGGTCGCCATCGACGGTTGGGAAATCCGCGATGCTCGCCCCTTCTAGACGATGGTTTGTAAAATACGACTACGTCGCGCATCCATCTCGGCGTAATGACCTCGCCTGCACTGTTACTGTACAGGATGGCCTTGAGATCGCTCGAAAACGGGATCAAGTTGGTGCTGTTGCGTATATCCTTGTAGTTCGCCCAACCAAGATTCCTCGCGAATTTCAACAGAGTAGTTTCTGTCTTGCTTCCGATGAATACAGCCGCCCCAGTGTGCTTCTTTACCGTAGAGTCATCAAAGTGATGAAACCCAAGAATTCGTGGACCGAGGAAATGGAAGATGACGATGAGGACGATGAGGACGACCTGATATGCCGACTGCACGAGGATCTGCTTGAGCATGTCGACAGACAGCGGTTTGGTTTTTTTGTCGGACTTGCGGTTAAGCAGGACTGGTGAGGCTGGGTCCGTCGCAAGCGCAAACGCGGCGAAGGTGTCCATGATGAGATTGATCCAAAGACGTTGCACTGCACTAACGACCCCCTCCTCTCCAGAAAATGCAAGGGCGGTGGCGAAGGTGATGACCACAGCCGTAATGTTGGTGATAATCTGGAACCGAAGGAACTTGCGTACAGAGTCATTGACACACCGGCCCCACATGATAGCTTTAACGATCGACGGGGAGTTGTCATCCATCAAGATAATGTCAGATGCCTCTTTGGCGATCTCCGTCCCTGTGATACCCATAGAGAACCCCACATTAGCCGTCTTGAGAGCAGGCCCGTTGGTACCGTCCCCAGTGACGCCAACGATGTCATAACGTTCCTTGAGCGTTTCAACTAGCAATCGTTTTCCTTCAGGCGAGGACCGCGCGACGACCTGCAATGGCGGCGCAATAGCCTTCATGGTGTCCTGCGACAGCGAGCGGAAACGTGGTCCTTCCATGATAATACCGTCAGTGGTGTAGATGCCGCATTGTTGAGCAATCGACCGGGCAGCGAGCACGTTGTCTCCAGCACACATTGTCACGCGAACGCCAGTCATTTTACAATTAGCTGCGGCCGCTCGAACGCCATCGCGAAGAGGATCCTCAATGCCAGTGATGCCAATCAGTGTGAGGTCGATCGCCAAATCATCATATTCAACCTGTGCAGGCCAGTCAGTCATTAGTCTTTCCAACGGGGAAAGGATCAGCTACCTCTTCATTGTCCGAAAGCTGCACGTCATTGGGAAGCCAGCGTCTGAAATCACGATAACACAACGCGATCGTACGCAGAGCCCGTGAGGGGTAGAATGTGATAGTGCGCGAGATATTGTCCTCCTCGAGACCTCCGATTGGTGCCGTTTCAATACCGCCGCCGCCTGCATTCTCATTCGCACCATCGCGATGTACGACCACATGGCGCGTGCACTTCTGTGTGAGAATCTCGCTTGCTCCCTTGATGTACAGGCGGTGAACCCCATCAGGAAGTCGCACGACACAACCCAGGGCCTTGCGTTCGCTCGAAAATGGGATCATTTGGATGACGCTGGCGGCGTCGCGTGTCTCCTTGTAGTTCGCCCAACCGAGATCCTTGGCGAAGTTCAGCAAAGCGGTCTCTGTCTTGCTTCCGATAAACACCGCCGCGCCACTCTCAGGATCCACGTCCTCGAATGCGGTCGAGTTGACGGAGACCGAAGCGTTAAACAGTTCCACTAACTGGGGCGTAAGAGCTGCATTAAGGTTCGACATGTCGATAGCAAAGTCCCTGGAATTTGGACCGCTCTTTTCTTCATCGCCTGGCCTTGTCCGATTTTCATCCAGCTTCTGTACGAACTTGGCGTGAACGCCAACAGAACCTGCAACGACCGTCATCTCGTTCTGGCTAAGAGTCCCGGTCTTGTCGGTGCAGATCACCGAGGTATTGGCCATCGTCTCACACGATCCAAGCACGCGGGCCAGTAAATTCTCCTTTGTCATTCGTTTGGTTGCGAAGGCCAAAGCTAATGTGACAGCGAGCGGAAGTCCTGCGATTGACAAGTGAAGTCATAATCTGAATTTCGAATTGTGGAGTATCGGTGTTGGAATTACCTTCAGGTACTACGACAACTATGACAGTGACAGCGATAATGACGATTTGTAGGAAGACCATTCCCTTTTCATTCGGTTTGCTTCAAATTGTAGAGGTCAGTGAGACGTTGAAAGATGAATTGAGACAGAGGATCACCCTGGGGGGTTGTTTGTGGCGACTTGAACGATGAACCGAATAAAAAGCGCCACAGAAAGGAGAAGAAGCACGCGAGCAATATTTCCGATCTTCGCAATGCCCTCGGCCAAGTCATTCAACTTGAGTTGCAAAGGCGTGTTCTCTGAATCACGACGTAGCGCTACAAGCCATTGCCTCGTCAGAGAACATAAATGTGAGAGGGACAAACGACGCACCCATCATGATACGCCCGTTGAAACTGTTTGGCCCGACAGCGATGACCAGGTATGAACCAATCCCTTCGATAACCTTACTCCCACTGACGACAAAACAGTCTGTATGGCGAAGCAAATCCAATCCGGAAAGATTCACGTTCCTTCGCGAGCCGCCAGTGCTCTCACCGTCACCAGGAGCGCCATCAGGATCAAACTCGGCGAGTCGCCTTTCCCTGAGTGCAATACACTCGTGGTACGAAAGCTTCTTGATCGCGTCTGACTCGCCCGTCGCACCAGATTCGTCGCACTGCACAGTATGACCAGAGAGAAAGATGCCGTCGCAAGGAATAATTTCGCCGGGCTCAAATAGCACAACATCACCCACGACAACGCTGTGGATGTCGATCATCTGTTCTTCGCCATCACGGATGACCTTGATGACGCGTTCTTCTCTCTTCTCATTGAGCACCTTGAATTGCTTCTCCTTTTGCCAGTCGTTCAACGACCCGACAAGGATGAGAATGAGAATGCCAACAAGGATAGTAACGCCCTCGACCCAGTCTACTGGTGGTTCTCCTTCGGGCCGGTGTTGACCAAAGTCCTGGAAGAGGCCGAGTGACAGAGATACCACAGCGGCAATCGATAACAATATCTACGATGCGCAACCATTAGTTTCAAATGTTGGAATAAGCAGAACACATTCAACGTACTATAACTTTGTCTTTGAACGCCAGCCACATTAATTGAACCAAGGTTTTGCTCGGGCGTTGAGGGACAATGTTCTGGCCAAAAATTCGTCTCCTGTCCTCGATAGACCCTCTGTACACGTCTTCGGAAGACTGAAGGGCAGTGGGAATGCTCACGCCAGAGGCGCCTGAATGGCTGGCCGTGCTCTGCAATCCCTGGGGCACACCAGCAGGGGACGTAACCATGATGTTTGACTTTGGCAGATCCCTGTCCGCGGCGTGAGATTCGCTAAAATCTTGACAAGTTGAATCGGGTGATCCTGCTGCATGGCTCGGTGCTTGCCCAAGCTTGGTGCTCAGGCCGTGATTAGGCCGTGTCCCAAGACCGCGGAGTATCGCATCTACGCCACCCATATTCTCAAGGCTCTCCAAGCTCTTTGGGTCAACAAGGCTGGCGAGCTGAAGCGGGTTGAATGCAAACGGATGGACGTCCAAGTCCGCTTCTTGTTTGAGATCCAACACGGCAGGGCGTGCGAGTTCAGGTCCTTTGCGCTTGACGTGTGAATTGTCCTCCTGCCCATCATTTCGCGTCGTGTCCGAGCCTGTGTCCGTTTCGCCGCTGGGAGACGGAGACGACCGCCGGACGCGATGTAATGTCTTTCGAAGAAAACTGGCTGGGGAGGAAGGACGCGAGGGGACCTCAGAAACGACGTCCACGTGGGTGTGGGTAGGTGAGGGGGGAGTGCCCGTCGCGTCAGAGTGAGCAGAGCGCACTGGACTGAGCCTGAAACTCTGATTGTCCTCATATTCCCGCTCAGTCGAGATACTGCCAGCACTCGACACAATTGTCACGCTTCCCTTTCGACGATGATAAGGCAGGGATGGAGCAAGAAGTTTCAAAGATGACAATCCGTCGTGTTCTTCGGGATTATTGTCGCGTAGAACCGTTGAAGTTGCAAACCGAATCGAGCCGGAAGAGTGGGCGGAGAGCGTTGGAGAAGGCGGGCATTGCAATGAGGACGTGTCCGATGTGTGCGAACTAGGTGAGCCGACGGTATCCAGTGAATGTCGTGCGGAGAGAAATCCTTGGTTATCCGTCGGTGATGTGGCATAACTCAAGGGGGAGGCAGGCAGGCGGGGGCCATTGGGAGTTGGGTGATTGGTGTCCTCTGGAACACCAGCTACAGCGATCTGAGGAATGTCAAGACGATCCGATGCCATAACGTCGATTCAAGAGGGGTAAAACGAGGTGGAAAGTTCCAACCAGACCCAAACCACGAGAGAATATTTATAAATTTGTACGAGAACCCCAATTTGGCCGGGGCTGTGCAAACCTTGTCTTGGCATCCGTGTAGCTGCCGTCCTCCGTTCGTTGTCCTAGCCCAATACTGTACTGGCCACATGACGTAGCGTAGTTGGTCCTGCTCAATGCTCAATGCTCAACCACACCACCGGCCAAATCCGGCGCGGTTTGAAACACGATTAAGACGCTATGCATGCTAAGTTATAATGCCGCGTACGATGATAAAGCAGGGAAATTTCCCCGGTTTATGTGCAGCTGCATATCTACATATCCGCTTTGATATATCTAGTGGCTTTCATCTTTCCATCTAGCGGTAAATGCTCAGAGTTTTATTGACGTCCTACATGCCATCTTACATTGTCCAACTACTGCTGCTGTCATAGGTAGATGCGATTTCGCCGTGACGCCGTCTATCCGAGTGCCCTACGCGGGTACAGTTCTCCAGAAGCCTTCCCTAAATTCCTTGCGGTGAATCCCATACTGAACAGAATCTTGTGGATATACCAAGTCACAGGAGATGGTTCACTTCCAGAACTTAGGGTCCTGGGCACATTGTCTTGCTCTCTCGAACTGTAACATGACCCTGTTTTTTGTGGAGCAGCACATACCTGCTCCTTAGTCCGACATACCAAGAATTTCCTCTCATCATCCTTCCCAATTTCCACAACTTCACCCTCCTGGTTGTCTATCGCCTCGTTCCGCGTCCGGTCGATGGCGAATCCTAGGCACGCACTCGTTCAATAACGCTCCCGCGGAGTTCCTTACCCTTCTCGCCAATGCCCCCAGAGAAGAGAGAAGACAACCGCGTCGACTTTCCTGCCAAGCTTGAGCCAGTATGCCCCGACCATGTCAAAAATTAGGTCTACGAAAAGGTCATAACCGAGCCTCGCGCCCTCGTCACTGCCTTTCTTTTGAATGATTTCTGCAAAGTCGGAAGTGTCCGCCAGAGCTTGCCAGCCCGATTTCTTGTTGAGAATAGATTCGGCTTCAGTGATGCCGACAGGCGTGACAAGGTTCTCATCGTGAGATATCTTGGCGGCGCCATGGGTGTAATGGAAGATGAGCGTTAGATCGATGGACCCGGAACGCGTTGCACCAGGAAGACCGGACTCTCACCGGAGACGGACGTACGCCCCATGGAGGTGTCAAGAGACTTGCCGTTGCGGATTGTATAGACAGACAGACACCTCGGAACCGAGATGTAAAACGATAAGGTTTGTCTCGGAAATGGGCTAGTACGTGTACTGAAGTGTGGACGATTAGTGGGAAAGATACACTCTCCAAAATTTACCACAGCAATATACCTTGGAAAGATGACGTGCAACAGTACGCAGGATGTATGTTGGCACGTCTCTTTGTTGATGACCACAGGATCGTGGCCGTTCTACAGCACGGTGGTGCCAGTGACGCCGCCATTCGCGTTTGCGCGAGGCTACAGTATGTGTGAAATGCGGTCTGCAAGGATCTCAGATCTTATCTCGCATACTTACCGGTGACCCACTGAGTCTGCAGCAGTCGATTGTGCAATCGGAGGCGTGGACACCCAGTTTTCCACAGCCGATCATGCCAAGACCGAGGCTGTGCGAAAGGGCTGAGTGCTGATCTTCGTTGTGCTTGTCAAAGTGGACTCGTGCCGAATATGAGCCGAGAAAGCGCTGCGTCTTCGTAATGTGTATTCACCGTGACATCGGGGATGTCGCCCGGTGACTCGGACACAGTGGCTCACTTCCAGGTATCGCTGCAAAGCAAAACAAAACACGTCCCCGTCGCTGCGCAACACTCTGAGACATGGCCAATCTAATCCTTGCGGTAAATGCAGGCTCGTCATCCTTGAAGGTTTCTGTCTTCCGCCTGACTTCTACGCCCGAGCCTGCTGATAGACATGACATGGATAGTGTAGCACAGGTGGAAAGTCCACATTGTTTTGTGATTTCGGGGTGGTCTGATGTCCGATGCGTGTCCGCAATCCCGAAGGGTCGGTCGTAACGGTCGTGAGGGGTGGCTTGAGGTGGCGGCATGCAAACGGTATGATGGGGAAAAGAGTGACCTATTTCGATGTCCCTGGCCGAAGCCAGGGGTTATATACAGGTATACTACGCGGGGGCGAGTAAGGAGAGACGGAGAGGGAGAGGATAGCGAGCGGCAGGTCTAGGATGAAAGAAGGATAAAAGAACGTACAAAAGAGGGTTAAATTGTCCTGTAAACAGTAAGGTATCCAACGAACACGAGGATCCGAGTAAGGGTCGATGAGTGACATTTGGCCTGACAGCTCGAGGCGGCACGCTGTTGTGGCGTCGGCCGGCGATGGTGGGTGATCCAAATGGCGTCGGTAGTGGATTTGAGGTGCGACGGCGGAGACTTGACGGGGAAAGGCGGTGAATCGGCAAGGGACGACGGAGTAGGCAGGGACGAAGAGGAAGTGTCGCGTGTGAGGGTGAGGCGAGTCAGGCTTGCAGGTAGGGTGTCGCGTGGTCGAATATGGATTCCGAACCTGCGAGTCCATACCTTACAACAATAGTACCGCTGACAGCCGTGTGGTTCTGATCACGTCTTGTTTTGTCACTTCCATCTTCTCTTCCCTAAACGCGGCTCTCTCTGTCATCAAAGCGAGCATCTCAAATTTGGTGCACGCCACGTCGGTCGCGTACTGTGACACCGCTTTCCACCGTGATATTCCCCAACACATATCCACCTATGCCATCGATCAGGAGGTAGCTAAGAGAAAAGGTCTCAAGAAATACGGCTTCCATTGAATAAGCTGTGTGTTTAAAATTCGTGATCCTGTCGTTTGCCGTGCTCATGAATTGGTAGACTCATACGTCCTGCGTACATTTTGCGCATGTAATTAGTCCCCGAAGACCTACATGGAGTTCTGCACTCCGAGGCCGAGGCGGTCGATAATGGATGCGGATGCGAAAAAAAAAGTATATGTGTAGATATGGTCACGTAATATCACGTGATCCGATGCTAGGTGTCGTGATATATAACGTTATTTCAACGTTCTCGTTCCTCGCTTCCGAGTCGCTCCGTTCTACATTTCCTTCAATTCCCGACTTTTGTTTTTACCTTGATCTTGATCTTGATATTTACTTATCTCTTTATCGTATCTTTCCTAACTAGCCAACGAGGTATAGTAGTTTTGTGCCCCTCACCTGAGCTGTATTACATAGCGTAGTGACCGAATTTACTACTGTTGACTGTTAAACTGACGGACACCCACACTCGGAAACGCCACGGGTTCTATATCCACAGTAATGGACCATGAACGGAGAACGTAAAAGTAAAAATGAAAGTACGAAAATGAGAAAAACGAACCCGATCAGCCTACTGCAATGACCACCGGCGCGCGACGATTGCCCACGGTCATGAGCTGCCATGTAGGGCTGCAATTGCGATTGCGTATTGGAAGGGTCACGTGGATGGTTCTCGGCAGTCGACCGCTGCCGCCTCCCTGTTCAATATTGAACGATGTGCGTGCCTAGGATTCGTCATCGACCGGACGCGGAACGAGGCGATAGACAATCAGGAGGATGAAGTCGTGGAAATTGGGAAGGATGACCAGAGGAAAGTCTTGGTATGTAGGACTGATGAGCAGGTATGTGCTCCTCCACGAAGAACAGGATCCGAAACATACTTAGATGTTACAGTTCGAGATGGCGAGACAATGTGCACAGGACCCTAAGTTCTGGAAGTGAATGACCTCCTGTGACTTGCTATATCCCTGAGATTCTGTCCAGTATGCAGATTCACCGCAAGGAATTTAACGAGGGCTTCTGGATGACTGTACCCGTGTAGGGCTCTCGGATAGACGGTGAAATCGCATCTACCTATGACAGTAGCAGCAGTAGTTGGAGAATGTAAGATGGCATGTAGGATGTCAATAAAACTCTGAGCATCTACCGCTAGATGGAAAGATGAGAGCTACTAGATAAATCAAAGAGGATATGTAGCTGCACATGAAATGGGGAAATTTCCCTGCTTTCTTGTACCGGCATTATAGAACATATGCATGACCTCCACTGATTGCTGATATTCGTGCTTTAAAACACGCCGGCGGACGCTTGGATAATATTGACGGTGGAAGTTTCAGCCTCGCGGCGGCGGCGTTCCAGAAGGAGGAAAGAGATGACGATAAAGTCACGAATGGATTCCACACTTTCATCGAGGAGAAGCATCGAGGGTACGACGGGAGGGTTGTCGCGGTCTACCTTGACGTCTTTGTATGATCGGACGAAACGTGCCACCGGCTGCGACTTGGAGTGTGGACCGAAGAGCTGGAGTAGGATATGCTCATACATTAGTCACTTGGAAGAAATAACAGCCAATGGCCCTGATGATAGAGAAGTTACAGTACCTGGAGAGCAAGACCGGGCTTGTTATTCTTCCAAATATACTCTACACCGGCGTCATCTTGGAATGTCACATCACTGCGACGAACGGACGCACGGTCGGTCAGTCCGCAGGTAGTCAAAGCGGGAAAAAAGGGGGACACGAACTCCCGGAATGGGATGATGCTCTTCTTGAGCCACGCGCTGGCGGGCATCTGGGGGCGGTCGCGAATGGTAAGCAAGTCGGAGCGCACGTTGCGCCACATCCATTCGGCGACGAGCTTTCCGATCCCGTCGTGCACACGCGTCACCAGTTTATCGGGCTTCACAAAGTCCGTCGCGACGGTGTAGAACGTGTTTCCGTCCGGGTCGAGGATGGTCGTGTTGCATGGGTTGTCGCGCTCGAACCGTAGCGAGAGGGCCGCGCCGGCGGCGGACATCGGAAGCTGATATGAGTCGATGATTATGGTGGAAGAAGGAAGGTTGGTTGGGGCGGGGGCTGGGGAGGTGGGTGTGATTGGGATGAGGAAATGGGAGCGCGATGGTTGTGTCTGCTTCTTTAAGTTGTCTAGCAGCGGTGCGCAGCAGAGTCATGAGACCATAACTGTACTGCGATCAGAGAAAAATGTCAGGTCGGTAATCAGGAAGGTGATATGGCGTGTCGCCTGACAGGTTCTACGTGGATAAAGTATCTGGTTCGCCTTTCTCGTAGCAAGTGAGAAAACACAATACACACATCTCCAGCTCATATGACGAAATGGCGTTCCAGCTGCGATTGATTGAGGACTTGCACAGAACCAGCCAGCCATAAACGGGTTTAATGCGCAGCAATCTGCCAAAAGGTCCGCGCCAAGTCGATGATAGCCTGCACTGGAAGAATTGTGATTCGGTAGTACCCTAAGGTTAGGGGCACTCCACTCCCACCCACTCACTGAGTCCAGCCCGCTATATTTCCACCGCGCATTTGAGTTATGTCCCGCCGCTATCATGCTCATACTCATCCCCTCACTCACCAACTTCTTATTCACCTTCTTCAGCATATTCCTCCTCCAGATGTCCCCCAACACCCAACACCCTACACGCGACACCTTCAACTTCTGGCTACGCCACTTCCATGCCGTGACGCCGTCGGCAGAGTCTACTTCGCCGACGTCCCTTCACATTCCTCTCTCCACGTTGACTGCTGCACCCTTCTCTATCCCTATCTCAACGCACTGTGCATCCACGGTCCGCCGCAGCTTTTGCACGTGTGCGGGCTCTCTCCATGCGTGGGCAGAGTGCCGCGTTCGATTGGGACGAGAACTCAATCGCAAATGGACAGATGAATAGCGCAACTCAAAGTGGCAAAAAGATGATGACGCGAAAATCGATGAAAACGAACCCCCTCAGTAAGCTTCATAAGAATCAGCAACCACGAAATCTCGCGCGCGCGACGCAGCAAGCCGCATCTCTTAAATACGTTTAATCCACGCACCGCTCAACGGATTCCTGAACAAAATCGGAAAGGTGGACAATGCGAGATTCTCGTCTTGCGGTGAAAATATCGAAACGGTGGAGCACTACCTACTGCAATGCTCCGGATACGCATACGAGAGATGGAAACTTGCACGGAAACTCAAAAAGAACTTAAAACTAGACTTGGCAACGATACTAACCAAACCACAAGCAGCGGCACCCTTCACAAAATTAATCGAAGAAACGGGACGCTTCAAACAAATAGGTGAGTAAATCAACAAAGCAGAAAACATACTACGCGTGGAACCGCAGATAGCGAACAATGGAAAGGAAATGGCACATCCCGCACCGCACCGCAACACACCCGCACCGTCACCCACGCTCTCGATTTCACTCCCCGTCGAATAAAGAGGGGTAAAGTGAGGTGGGATGTTCAAAAGCCAGACCCAAACCACGAGAGATATAAATAAATTTGGATGAGGAACCCCAGTTTGGCTACTTGGCGGGCTGTGCAAACCTTGTCTTGGCATCCTCCTAGCCGCCGTTCCTGATTCTGGGATTCATCGATATTCATCCCTCTTCGCCACATTCATTCACGTTTGACCTTTGGGGTATACTCACGACTGATCCTCTTACATTCGTAGTTTTACACTTCCCTCAAACCCTTACACACACACTCTCTCTTGATCACTTCTTTCCTTTTACTACTGTTTCTCTTCTCATCTGCTTCTCCACTGGGCCAACGGGGCTTGCCGCATGAAACTTGTGAAGTGGACATGGGGTCCTACACGCAGGTTCATGGCAAGTGTAGTGTGGCCGGGCATGACGGTTTTTAGTGGGTATCCCTCTTTTGGGAGGTGATATAGGTGATACTATAGTACCTGGCCTATCTTCGGAGTAGCAGGGTGTGTGTAGATCAGCATTTTCCCTGACTTCTATAGGAAATTGACTCAGAAAACTTCCCTTCGCTCACCTGGTATCTGAATAGTTCACTGGTACAAATCGACCAGAATGACAAGAAGGCGACGCCAAAATGTTTAACATTGAGTTTTCTTGGCTTCAGCGACATGGTTCTACAGCACGGTGGTGCCAGCGACGCCGGGCCAATCATGTTTGCCCGATTTTGACATGCGAGGATCTCAGATCTTCTCGCCACTTATTGTGATGGTGATGAATGGTCGGTGGCTGCCGGAAGACCTTTGTATGGACTCTAATACATCGAGCGTCTCTCTGACTTGGCACCCTTGTACGCACGCCTGTGACTGGTCTCTCTCTTAAGATCTTATGTTGTTTGCTGTAGGCATAACGGCGCGGCTCTCTATCATCACAGCGAGCATCTCAAACTTGGAGCACGCGAAGGAAGACCGGAGAAAAGGCTTGGTATGTAGGGCCGATGAGCAGGTATGTGCCTCTCCACGAAGAACAGGACCCGGAACATACTTAGATGTTACAGTTCGAGATGGAAAGACAATGTGCCCAGGAGCCTAACTTCTGGAAGTGATCCGTCTCCTGTGACTTGGTATATCCCTGAGATTCTGTCCAGTATGGAGATTCACCGCAAGGAATTTAGGCTTCTGGAGGACTGTACCCGCGTAGGGCTCTCTGATAGACGGCGAAATCGCATCTACTTATGACAGCAGCAGCAGTAGTTGGACAATGTAAGATGGCATGTAGGGTGTCAGTAAAACTCTGAGCATCTACCGCTAGATGGAAAGATGAGAACCACCAGATAAATCAAAGAGGATATGTAGCTAGCTGCACATGAAATGGGGAATATTCCCTGCCTTATTGTGCACGGTATTATAGAATATATGCATCACCTCCACTGATTGCTGATAATCAGGCTTCAAAACGCGCCGGATTGGCCATAGGCGGCGTACGCTTGAGCATGATTCACGGTGGAAGTTTCAGTCTCGCGGCGGCGGCGTTCCAGAAGGAGGAAAGAGACGACGATAAAGTCACGAATGGATTCCACACTTTCATCGAGGAGAAGCGTCGAGGGTACGACGGGAGGGTTCTCGCGGTCTACCTTGAAGTCTTTGTACGAACGGACGAAACGTGCCACCGGCTGCGACTTGGATTGTGGACCGAAGAGCTGGAGTAGGATATGCTCATACATTAGTAACTTGGAAGAAATAACAGCCAATGGCCCTGATGATAGAGAAGTTACAGTACCTGTAGAGCAAGACCGGGCTTGTTATTCTTCCAGACATACTCTACACCGGCGTCATCTTGGAATGTCACATCACTGCGATGAACGGACGCACGGTCGGTCAGTCCGCAGGTAGTCAAAGCGGGAAAAAAGGGGACACGAACTCCCGGAATGGGATAATGCTCTTCTTGAGCCACGCGCTGGCGGGCACATGAGGGCGGTCGCGAATGGTGAGCAAGTCGGAGCGTGCGTCGCGCCATATCCACTCGGCGACGAGCTTTCCGATCCCGTCGTGCACACGGGTCACCGGTTTATCGGGCTTCGCAAAGTCCGTCGCGACGGTGTAGAACGTGTTTCCGTCCGGGTCGGGGAT
>Ga0307510_10001810_pt1 | contig 23895 bp, 16 predicted proteins | sample 12_EM_MG_FD_207224 | JGI IMG/M metagenome (GOLD analysis project Ga0307510, IMG submission 207224) | Populus trichocarpa ectomycorrhiza microbial communities from riparian zone in the Pacific Northwest, United States - 12_EM | ecosystem: Host-associated > Plants > Roots > Unclassified | place...
TTGATTTTCATTACGACCTTGAGTTTTGCCTTTTTTCCTTTCTTCTCTTTTTCTTATTTAATAGCTAATGCTTCCCCGTTGCAAGGGTGAATCCTATTTTTTATTTTATTTTAGAAAATTGTTCTTTTTTTTTTCAAATATAACAAGCAATATATTTTTTTCCTAAATGTCATGATATTTGAGGTAATAATATTTTCTGAAAATTTGGTGATATTTTATTATATTTATCATAAAAAAACACAATCTTTTGGTAATTATTATGATTATTTTTTAAGATTTTTTTAATTTAAATTTATTATCTGTGTTTTTGTATAGTTTTTAATGGTATTTTCATCCATTTTAATAAGATTTGTTTTACAAGTTCACATACATTCTAAAAAACACATAATTTTCCGACAATTAATATACATATTGATTTGTTGAAAATAAATTTATTGTTTTATGTTTTCATGCGATTTTATTTAATGATATTTTTATCTATTCAACACACAAATTATTATTATTATTATTATATATATATATATATTGAATTTATGTTTATTATTTTATATTTTTGTGTGTTTTTCCTTTATTTTTTATAAGATTTTATTATAAATTGATAATATATATAAAAACAAAGCCCGCATACTACATACACAACCGCATATAGACCTATCAACATAAAAAATAAGAGAAGAGAGAAGCCGAAGATGTCGATTTTCTATTACAATGACGTAACAAATATAGTAAACTTCTTGTGTCCATGTTGCAGTGGCTGAGATTTACCATCTGCGACACCTCTTATCAAATAAGAAAGAGAAGAAAAGAAAAAAAACGCGTGGCAGAATGAATGGATGTCCCAATGGCTGAGGACAATGCTGCCTAATTGTCAGAAGTTAAATGACTTGATATTATAGAATCCTGGCTTGGTAGGCTTCCCTTGCGATGCCCAGAAGCTTTGGTTTCTTCACTCTGTTTTCTCTGGTCCACAAAGCTCGGGGTCTGTTTGATAATATAAAACATCTCCAGTATTACTAACATAGTGATCTTGTTTCATGCTTCTTACAAGTGTTCCCAACAAGTAAAATGGAAGAGGTTCAGATTTCCTTGGTTCGCGGTAATACTTCCCGAGTACAGGCTTAGCTGCTTCTGTCTGTAAAAGATCAAAATGAACAATCATTACAAGCAGAAGAAAGTGGACCGCTAAAGAAACACAACAACAATTAAGGTGCAAACCATAACGCCACTTACTGCTTCAACTAAGTGGTAGTGTGGGATTTGAGGGAAGAGGTGGTGAATCACATGGGTCCCAATATCATGGTGGATGTTGTTGATCCATCCATAGTCACGGTCAAGTGTTGTAAGGCCTCCCCTCAGATAGCTCCATTCCTATTGACAGCCAGAAAGTATTAGATGTTAGCTCAGATAATTTAACCCCACTGAACTTGTATATCTCGAGGAAAAATAGACAATTTGGTAGGAGAAGAAAAATGACCAGATGTTGATAAGTAATGTAAGACCAAAGGCTAAGGAGATTCGTCTTCCTACCTTTCCTCGATACCAAGGAAGTTTCTCATCATGACCATGGTGATGCAAATAAGTGACCAGGTCCAACCACATAACAAAAATCTGCATTTATAGGCAAATCCAAAAGTATGAACATAAGCAATAAAGAAGAATTGACTTGTAGCAATTCTAACAAATGGCAACGAGATACGTGAAACCCAAGAGCTAAACCTACCCAGTAGGGAATACCATAGAGTTTAAGCACTTGGAAAGGACCCATTACAAAGGATAAACTAACAAGCAATGCTGCCATTGCAGTCCAACAGGCGGTTGAGGTAATGACATCTTTCCTCTCATTTGGGACAAACAAATCACTGTCTGGATGGAAATGAGAGCCCTTCTTTCCTGGACTTCTATTCCACTGTATGGTCATTGAAACCCGCATCACATAACAGTCATCAATCTATTAAAAAAAATTATCTCCTAAAGTTAATTACTGGATTTGGCTAACCAAGAAGCAAAAGGCTCACCAGATAGACGGGGTAGGCAAGCATAGGGAAAGGCAAAGTGAATCTCAATTTTCTTGTGACATTATCCAAACTCCTGTAAATTTTCTCAGGCAACTACAATAACAAATAGTATACATCAATGAGTTCCGAGTTTGAAAGAATTGAAACAATATTACTTGAAACTAAGAGGTCAATATTCACAAAAACTCACTGGATGCCAAGATTCATCATTCTCAACATGTCCATGGTTTTGATGGTGGGTTCTGTGGCTAATTCTCCTGAAATAATTATCAAAATTGCAAGTATATGAGTATACCAGATTGTATTGAATAGGTAAATACTAAATTGCTAAAAACTAAACAGGACACTGAAATACTTGAAATTTAGCAGGTATCGCAGCAACATACCATCCATGATAAGGGACAAGGATTGAAGAATGAAGGAGATGACCCACTACACTATTAAGCTTTGGATTATTTGAGAAGCTCCCATGACCACTGCATAATTATAGAGAAACGCAGTCAATGTTAGAAACAAATAAATAGGCACCTCAAATGCAGCACCAGAACACAAGGAAAGCTGCAAATCCAGTGTTGGAAAAATAAAATAAAATGGCCATAACATTTCCTATAGAAAGAAATAAAAATTCAAGCTCAATAAACGAAAAAACATATGAATTTACCAATCATGGCCAAGAACAAAGAGGGCCCAGAACATGGTCCCCTGAGCAAACCAGTAAAGTGGCCAAACAACCCAATTGTTGAAGAAAGCAGCAATAGCAGCCAATCCAAAAACCACAGCAACATCTCTCACAACATAGCTCATTGATATCCATGGATTTTTAACCCAACAATGCTTTGGTATAGCAGCTCTAATATCAGATAATTTGAAAGGTGGTGGTGCACCAGGGTCAAAAAATCCACCTTCCTGTTCATTAGCACCATTAACGCTTTCTCTTTCTTTGTCTTCCTCTTCACATACTGGAACACTAACCGGAACAGCAACATTTAACGCCCAGTTTCTTTGTCTAGAACAACTTGAGACCTTGAAAGGAGAACCAAGATTGCAACTTTTGGAGTCTGGTGACTGTCTAAGCTTTAAAAGGTTTGTACTTTTTGATGTTAAGCCGGTTCTGCTTTGAGGATAGATTCTAGGAAGGGGTCTTAGGCCACATTCTGATAAAACCCAGCTAGCCATTGAAGACCAGCAAGCAGAGAATGCAAGTGTATTCAGTTCTTGCTATCTCAGTTCATGTAAGAAAATAGAAGAATTGAAGCTTATATAAAAAGAGAAAAGAAAAGGTACACAATTTGCAAAGTAGATGAAGGGATAACACAAGGGCTTCTCTCCTCCACTGCCAGCAATAAAATTCTCAACTTGTGCTTCTTGTTGCTTGTCCTCTCTCTCTTTTTAGTGTGTCCATGTATGTATATATATAGATACACACTTGTGAATGTAACCGTGTTGCTGTCCTGTGCTTCTCTGGTAAAAGCTTTAGGGCGGTATGTTTTTGTATTTTTTAAAAAAATTATTTTTTTATATTTTTGTATCTAAAATTATTTTTTAATATATTTTCAGATTATTTTTATTTTTTAATATAAAAATAATTTTTTTTTAAAAAAATATTATTTTAATATATTTTCAAATAAAAAATACTTTGAAAAATAATTACTATTATATTCCTAAATATATTTTTATACAAAATAGACCATACAAGATCGGGTGTAAAATATCTTTTATTGAAAACATATTCCAATAATTTTTTTATATAAATATATTTAAATCATAAAAAAATATAAAATATATGAACAGAAATCACCGCAAGTTCTAGTTAGGTTTTAGTTGTTTTTTTTTTTCCTTAATAGATTTTGGACTATACGAGGAGCACATTCCTCCCCATCTTCGAATTCTGATTCATCCCCGCAAGATTTGAATCGAGATATCCTATTACCTAAGCTGCGTCTAATTGGGTATATGGAAAATGTGCAGTGGTGTGTGAAAACGAAACATGGATATTGACCCACCGTGTGGTTTTCTTTTCTTCCCGTGGAGAGTGGAACATCAGTAGCGTGAAAGGAGAAACCAGACTGACGTGGTCAAATCTGGAATGTTGATTATACATAGCTAGTTGCGTCAATCATCATCTTACAAGTCGATTCATCAATTCTCATTTTCATTGAAATAATTTTTTAATATAAAATTATAATTTTTATAACCAAATTGATATCCTTATTTATATAATAAAAATCAAGCATAACAAAATATAAATTTATGCAAGTTTTAATTTTAAAAAATTTTCACTAGAGGAAGGTGTGTTAAAAAATAAAATATATTATATTTTAAAATTTTATCTCATAACTTAATTTATTGAGCATACGAATACTTTCCAATGTTAATGAAGTCCTTTCCATGTTTCGATCTGTCATCTGCTTCACGCCATGGCTATTCTCTGGCCCGTGTAGGGAAAGAACCCGCAGGCCACTATTCGATTATAAAGAGTTTGCTAATAACTTGTGTGTGTTCATTACACTTTTCAGTTTATTCTTGCTTCTCCGACCACTTGGGTCAAGTAAACTTTTCACGCTGCATATGCCTCAGGTAGGGAAAGCTGATAAGAAGAAATGAGAAGATCGTTAATTTTTCAAGCAACTCAGAGTTTGGAACTATTTGCGTTGTTGTACGCATACATTACCCCATCATAAATGAAACTCGTCTAGTAACTAGAAATAAATACAATTAAAAAAAAATAAATTCTAGATAGAGATATTTTTATAATTTGTAATGGGTGATAGATTTTATCTTCTTGATATCAATGGCTACTCCTGCACCATTTCTAAAAACGACTATAATTAAAATCCTATATAATAATATTCTTTCTATTTTAACCAAAACAGGTTTATATATAAACAAATTAGATACGCAAACCCAATACCGCCCATGTCTAAACGTCGAACTTTGAAGCAATATATTTCATTTGTCTCTTTCTAATTTTTTTAATTTGTTGTTTTAGGATACTTGACAGTGAACTTTATTTTACCTCAACCTCAATAATTTAAAGGGTAAAGTATGATATTAAACGGGTTCAGACCACCCTACAAAAATAATTTACCATTCCTTTCCCACCCATGAGCTTGCCTCCAGAATCCCATTTTGGCAAAACATGCAAGGGGTCCCAAAGAGCACCAAAAACCACTCGAGTAATTAATCAAATATATTATGGGAACTCCAATGGAACGAAACGTTCTCAACTTTATTATTTCTTCTTTTAATACTCGGAGTAAACGTGGATCCCTAATGGTCGAAGAGGCGCGGCGCAGACTTTAACCGTGTTCAAATGTCAAGGGTAGGGTTAGTGATATAATAATACGTGGTCATCAACTTGCTCATTCCAGCTGATGAAAAGAACATACGGTGTGAAAAGAAATAAAACAAAATATATAAACGAGTTGCTTTGACTAATCATAATATACACGAATGGAGGACATCTAAACGATTAAAGAATCAATCATCATAATATGCAAAGAAGAAACCTGGTACTGATGGGGCCATCCGAAAACGTTAATAGTTGATTCAGTATATGCACGGTCAACGATGCGCTTTCAGGGAAGCCACTATCATATGTTCCACCATTTGCGTTTCTCCATTTGCTTGGCAAGTTCATTTGCCATTGATGCAAAGTTTTCGGCCCCACTTTGCAGCTCCGCTGTACGCTCACTGAGCCTCTGTTGTGAATAATATAAACGAGGAGAAAAGAAAAGTTAGGCCAAAGCTAATCACTACAAGAATTTCTCCAGCGTGTATTCTTACAATTTGAAGAAAGTTGATCAATATGTGGTTGATTTAATAAACTGCATGTTTCTAATTGTCTTGTTTGTGCTATTCCTGATGTAATTCTTTAACTGCCGTCAAAGCAATAGATTAAACTTCGAAATTAAGACTAAATATCCCCAGAACAAAGTAATTTAACCAGAAATTTTACCTGTAATACCAAATCCTCACAGTCGCACAATTAGTTAGGAAAAAAGAAAAGAAAGGCATGCATTTAAGTCCATTATCGTACCTAAAATCAATTTAATAACAATTGTCTTAACATTCAATGAGAGACTACTAAAAAATAAATAAATGCTGACCTCGATGTATGAAGTTTCCAAGAATTTAGTTCGAATAGGAGATACCATTTGGTAAGGTTAAGATTGCAGCCACCACCAGATGGTTATCAAAAAGGGTGGCACTAATAAACTGTATTACAGGTATCGTTTTATTAGTTTAGGTGCAACGGGGGCCATAACAATTCATGGATAGTTCTTAAAGGGGGCCCAAATTGTCAGGTCAAGGGGTCCCCAATTGTTAATCTCAGTTTGGTATATAATGACTTGCTGTCGAGATTGCAACCTTATAACGAGGGCATAATTTCAAAATATTGAGCCTTAAAGGCAACAAAAACTTCTTCCAGGAGATTCATCCAATGAGTTCATAAAAGGGAACCAAAACTAGTTCTATTACTACCTCAAGTTTTTCCTGGCGTTGTATGAGCTTGTCCTTTGCATGTGCAGCTGCAGCAGAGGCATCCTGCGAACATAAACTACCATGTCAAAAAATAGATAATCCACAAGACATCAGCATTTTAACCTTTCATGTTGAATTACCCCCTTCCTATATTTAGCCTTAATTTCATCGGCTGTTCTGAGCTTTGGCTGTGAATCAGTACTTGCACCTTCAAATAATCTTTCCCTTTCTGTTCCCTTATCTGCAGCGCAACAAGAAGAACAGTTAGCATGGATTAGCAAATCTGCCAAAGTATAAGAAGATTTGGGGGTATGCCTTTAGTATCATTCTTCTTCGTTTCAGATGAAGGTGAGACAAATAGAGGTTCGTCAATATCAATGTCATCTGCAGCAAACAGAAGCAGAGTCAGGAAAAAGACCAGGTAAGCAAATAGAGATTCTTAGAGCAAGGGGATACAAAACCTATGCTAAGCTCCACAACTTTTTGGCCATCCGCATGGTTGATAGAAGGCTTTAAGAAAGGAGGGCTGGAAAATATGCTCTCTAAATGAGCAAAATCATTCTTACAAACTTCAAGAAGATCTACATGGTGCTCTGCCTTGCTCCCTGGGAAACCCTTAATCAAACCACCTAAAATACCAGAGGAAGCACCCTGCAGCCACAAAAGTTATTAGCATCATGCCCTAAAGGTTTTTTGGGGAAAAATACAGAAAGCCTGAAACATAACTCCAACCTGTGTTATCTTCTGATTGGGAGATAAACTGATTGTGGCATCAGCAGCAGCTGTAAGTAGTTTATCATGAAGGCAAGGCAATGACTCTGGAATCCTAAAATTGCCAGATTTTTGTAAAATTGTAAACTGTCTTTTCAATCAAGGTTCCAGGTCATAGGTAAACCGAAATAACACATCCACATATAAGGGTGTGGAAAAGAGAGAGAGACCTGAAGTGGTTTTCAGAGGCCAAAAGCGATATAGCAGCAAATTCACATCCATTCACCTATAAAACAAAAAAAAAGAAGAAAACCACCAATCCAAGTTAGATATAAAATGCCAAAACTATGGTAGAAGCTGAAAAGAGATTGGCGGGGCATAAAATATCGACATCTAACACAAAGTGAACTAAATTTTATTTTGGATCACTAAGCTTACATCATTAAAAAGTTCTAAATAGGTGAATTTATAACAGTACAATAATCATGGCAAAGTAGTCAAAAGTAAAGACTAGATGCAAGTCATATAAGATCAATAAACAAAAACAACAAACAAGTTTCAAATAATGCCCCAAAATCTGAAAACATGAAATGGACCTGCAGTATATTAGTTTGAATGCTTTTCTTTTTTGTTTCCATCATCTTAGTTATCAGGAGCTGCTCCAATTAGTTTGAATGTTATGCATCATTTGTCACTAAATCATTCAAGCCTATGTTTCCTTCCTCCTTAACCTATATGAGCATCAGCAACAGTCTGATCAATCTCAACTATCTCCATTGACTTAATCGAAATTTATCTCCCAGTCCATACACTAATAAGCATTGCTCATTGCCAATATAAAGCCAAGGCTTCAAGAAGGAAATCTTGAATGGAAGGAGACGAAAATATTGAGATGAAATGAAAGAATTGTGGCCGATTCTGTCTTTATTATAGGCTGGAAGAATCTGTAATTTCTGGGGTTTATGATATTCCATTTAAAAAGAAATACTCTGCTTCATCTCAAGTGTCACTCAACTCTTCTTGGGCCAGTATGAAACGCACAATCATGTTCCAGTTTGGTGAAGACCTATTCATGGCCAAGATATTAAAATAACCAAAAAATGAAATATGTCCTCGGCTAATTATTAAAACCATACCATACCTGCTTCTAAACTTGTCTTCCCTGCCCATTAATGTGGTTGTTGCACCTTTCACCAGTCATTCCAAGATCTATCTCAGTTAACTTAAACCATACACATCTCATTTCAAAGCACCTAAGATTCTTCTATAGAGAAGAATATTTTGCATTTTAAACTTAATTTTCCAGGGGATTATCTCATAGTTATAGTTTCCATGGAGTCCATGTTGCCAACATTAGGTATAGATCTCTCACTCTAGACCAATTGTTCACAAACACGACGCCTCCTCTGACAAAATAAAAGGAGGTAGAAGGAGAGAATACTTTGCAATTCATTCCTGCAGAATGTATCAGATAGGCAAGGGTGCATCATATCAGCATGTTTCATGCAAGTTGTCAACGAACTTTCACTAGCAGATCTACCAAATCTAAGGTTCCATTTGGTATATAACTTTTGCAAATGAATTTAGGTTATTTTTTTTACTTTTTACTCAAATAAAAGTCCTAGATATATTTGGTTAGAAATATCTTTTTGACAAGAATAAAAAAGCTACAAAATTGCATTAAAATTTTGCTTTAATCATGAGTAAAATTTTTGTAACATTTAACTTGCTGATTCTACATCACACCTCCTCCTTGAATTTTTTTTTTTTTGCTTGGAGTCGTCTTTTTCCCAACATACTTCCAAGTTAAATTAATAGGAATATATATTGATCAGTATTTTTGTCATTGGTGATTTATGAAAGATAACATTTGAATTATGAATCAGTGAATTGTGAGAGTTTCATTCTTCAAATTTGCAGAAGATGGCAAAAGAAAAAACTATGTGATTCAAAGGTTCCTAAATCAGGAATTTTTGCTGGTAATATAACACAATGAAAATATTTTCTCCGTCCGAATAAAAAATGCAATAAAAAATCTAACCAGAATAATCTGAGCATTTTCAGATGGACATATTGTCTTCTCCATATTAGTCTTGAAGTTCCACCTTAGGATTGACATTAAAGAGCTTTCTACAACCACTTCAAGATCTGGCAAAGATCTGTCTAACATAAAATTAGCTTCTACACGAAAGATTTACTTAGATTCATCAGATGATCAATTTCCACTAAATAAGAGTTATAGAAAAACTTAAAAAGCAAATGAAAATTTGCAACATCAATTAAACAAGAGAAGTACAATGAGTGCTTTACCTAATTTCAATCTCTCCGGTCTGATAGAGTAAAATGATCCCACACTCTTTATCGTCCTTCTTGAATGGTGTACTCCAACAGCATGGTTTCATGAGATTTACCTTTCGAATAGGATCACTGTCCACCTAGAATAAGAGGGCTTTACTAAATGGAAAGTGGAGTTACAGATGGTGAAACCAAAGACTTACAGAAAAGGGCACCTCATTCAAAGAATGCAAATGCAATGCATCCTCACAACAAAACAAAAGAAGAAAATTTTCTTCTCTCTGCTTAAAGTGGGCTGCTTTAGCAGAGGCCTCGTGGTCAACTTTAAGTGGAGAACTTTCACTGCAAGAAGCAGCTGGGGCAGATTCACTTTTAGTGTCACTTTTCTGAGATGAAACAGATAAATGTTTTCCACTAGACATTTCAGAGATGTAGCTGCCACCCTCTGCTTAGAAAAAATCAGAAATTCATTCGATTTGTTGGAAGCAAAAAACACTATTCTCTGCCCAGTTGAAAAAAATACTTACCTATAATATATATTGAAGGTGAGATAAGTTCCGTTGCAGATTTTATTGATTGGGAGCAGAGAATACCACCATTGTTTCCATCCATGACAACAATACAGGCATCTTTGGTCATAGCAAACACTTTCAAACTTACATGATCTTCCACAATTGTAGATCCAGTGTCTTCTGAATTATTTATTAAGTCAATACATTTTGAAAACACAGCCAGAGACTTGACAGGCAAACTGGAGCCAGATAGACTGTCCGTGAGAAATAAAACAGATGATGTACTAGTGTCAAGCATTGCTACCTGAAACATCCAATTGAGAAATCAACTCTTGAAACTAATTAGGTTGATAATTTGGCATTTCAATTAACAAAGAGGGAAAAGAATAAGCAAATGATTCCCACCCGGGCACAATGAAATCCCACAGCAAGTCTGGTTCCAGAATTTGCAAATTGCAATGCATATATAGGAGAACTTAGGAAAGAAAATACAGCTGTACATTGAGGTCCATCCTCTTGGTCCAGAGTGTAGACTGCACAGAAACTAATATGTTAAACTAAAGACTGAAAAAAAAAGGAACTTCAATCATTGCAAAAACAAAGATGCTGTCCATTTTCTCTAGCATTAGTAAAATAATAATCACTTTTACTCGTTAGACTATCCATTCAAACTGAAACCAGCATCTGATCAAAAGAGAATGAAAAACTCAAACCACGCCATCTTTCTCTATGAGGATTAGCTGCATGGTGCCATTTTGTTGTAAGACCAGTTACTCGTCAGTAAAATGGAATCTTTATAAAATAAAATTCTCTGTTTCAATCTTCAGAGAAAAAACCCTACAATTATCCATGAATTCTTCAAAGAAGAAAAGTGGACTTAAAATAGAAATATGTAGCAGGGGTGGATCAACTTCTAATCAACCAAGCTGTGCTGACAGTGCAGATGAACATTTAGAATAGTGAGCAAGAAGAATAAGTCTATCTTCCAACTATCAGGGAAATAACACTTGCTTTCACTGTGAAAAGCTTATTTCAGAATGGAAATCCCAGACTTACAGGTCAAACTGCAAGTTTTAGCATTAGGTCAAACATTTTAGAACCATCTAGAGTCTAAAACTAGCTTCTCTATAATGATCTAAATATTAGTAGTACCTCAACCAATTTCTAAAACCCATACATCTTAGACCTTTCTGAAATTTTTTAAACCAAATTTATAAATAAATAAATAAAATAGAGAAAGATGCAGATAAAAAGTATATATAGGATGATACCTTCCTTTTCAGTTTCTGTCACAAACTTCAAACTCATCTCATCAGCACTACATACAAGCTTATATAGACGAACCTACACACTCTCCAAGAGAAATAGAATTACCAAGGCATTAAATTTCAGTAGTCATAAATGAATCACTGACAAAAATTCAACTCTTACCATCACTCACCAAGAGAAATAGAATTACCAAAGCATTAAATTTCAGTAGTCATAAATGAATCACTGACAAAAATTCAACTCTTACCGTACCACACTCATTGCCAATAGCTAAACATAAGGTAGTGGAGCAAAAATCCAAAGCAGATACTGATGCATTAACATTAGCAACATTGATACCTTTGACCTGTGCATCACACAAATTTGGGGTCCTTGACTATCAATTTCAATTCAATAAGGGATGCATGTCAATGGAATTTGAAAATGAAACTCACAAAATTGTGAAAGTACTAACCTCCGGTCCTAAAACATAAATGAGTGCAAATGTTGGATAGGTGGCATCCCATATTCTTACAGTTCCATCTTGGTAACCAGCTATATATAATCTCTCGACCTGATATTTTTCAGCATCATGAAGTTGGCTAGGAACTCCACCAGTCAAAGGCCAATTTGTATTTCCAGAAGAATATGTTGCTTGAGGTTTTCTAGCAGAAATTGCCTAATAAAAAAAGAAAAAAAAATTGAGAAAGAAAAACTAGTTTACCCAAGGCACAAGGATTCCAATCAAACATTTCTTGTGGAAAAGTTATTTTTTGGTTGGAACCATTTATACTCTCAACAGCTGCGCACATAAAAGTGAAGGAAAATGGTAGAAGATCTTAAATTCGTTTTTGCATTTCCTTTTCCTGTCAGGCAAATGAAATCTATTTTATAGCCGCTGGGCTGTGATATTAAAAAAAAAATACCTCAGAGAGAGCCTTTGAGAACTTGCCATCTCTAAAGACCAGACCAAATTTTGCTGCAGTCAATTGTGGTTCGATAGTAGGTATAACCATGGGGTACTGCATTGAAGAAACATAATTCCTTGTCTCTTGTAGGGATGTTGAGGAAGACAAGCCAGCGTCATTATAAAAGTGCAGCTGTCCTGGATTAGTTAATACCAAAGTGCCTGAAGTTCCCATCAAGCCACCACTAGGTAAAACAACCATATCAGCAAAAGAACCATTCAGAGTAAGATCAACACGCCCAATGCATTTTAGACTTTCTATTCCAGAAGACCAATCAAGGCTCAAAATCTGTAGAACATAGAAATGTGTTAATATAAAGTGTGCACCATCTAGACTTAAACATTGAAAAGAAAGACTGACAGATCTATTGTTGATCTGATTATTGGATTTTTAGTCACTAAAATTCTTGTGAACTCTGATATGCCATAATGACTGGACAAAAATCTAACATACTCGTGAAAAAGGATGTATCAAGTGCTAAGCCGCTTTTAGCTTCTGATTCAATGAGTTAACTTTAATTCAAAAAATAGCATTCCTCATCTCAGATATGCCTTCAGGTATTGATGATATAATAAGCAACTATTTTTTTCTCCTTCTATGGATAAAATAAATAAGCTCCTATCTCAGATTATTCATGAAATGTTTCTTAAATCACCAGTTGGGTGAGACAGGACACCTTGATAGTTTTTCATCTATTAGTATGAGAAATATATATATGAACAAAAAACAAATTGTAAAAAAATTAATCTTAATTTAGAAATCAAACCGTTAAAACTTCTTCAGATCCAATTGCATCACCACCGTAGATAAAGAGCTGGCCACGACACTCATTATGCGGTCTGTGTGAAGACCAATGCAAAACAATGACAGGGAGTCTTCTGTCACCTGTGGATAACTGTAGCTTAACAACATCGTTTGATGATTTTGCAGCATGCTTATCTGTAGCAGAAGCAGTACTTGATAGGTTCCACAACAATATATCTCCATCAACATAACCAGCAGCAAGAACTGACCCATCAGTAGATGCCCAACAGAGGGCAGCTATCTCTTTCTCCAATGGCTCATAGTCTGATCTATCATCAGAAAGCTTGTGTCCTATTTCTTTGTGAGAATCAGCTGTTATTTCACATTTCAATTCAATATCTTTGTTCCCTTTAACTAGAACAACTTTATCTTCAGAGACATCCCAAAGAATCATCAACCCATCCTCATATGCAATCAACACTCTGAAACAAAACAAATTATTTGAAATGCATGAGAACAGCATAAAAGAATAAGATGTGCATTATAATACAGCTATGCCCTTATTTTATACAGATCTAAAACTCGTGTGATTAGACACATGCACAGAACCTCAGGAGAGAGGGAGACTAATTTAATCTTAATAAAGCATACCCATCTCCATGACATATGGTGCAAGTGTCTGATTCTACATTTATAGAAACATGTTCCATCATATATGCTGATAAAAGCACAAGCATAATTACCAAGTCACCAAACCTTACAGATGGTCCAGAGGCCAGTGTCCAGTCCACATGCCTCTAGAAGCAAATAATTATAATTTATGACGAGAAAAGAGTCAACTGCTGGTGCATGGTAGATAAATAATAAGACCATCTCAACATAATGAGATTCAAGAGAAGAAAACCTATATTTTTAAAAGAAAGGAAAGGAAAAAAAACACAAGAGGGCGGGAACTTCTAGCAAATCTTGTCTTACTTGTTTCCTTGAGAAGAAGGTTGGGGCAGAACTCCTACAACAGAGTGATTCTTAGGTGATGACATACCAGATGCATCTGGCACTAATTGGCATACATGTTAGAATAGAAATAAATAGGTAAAAGCACACAAAGTATAGAGAGATGGAGATATAAAGAAGGGAGGTCACGCCAACAAAATCAGGCAAAAATTAACTCAACGCCAGTCACTTTGTAGCTGTGTTAAACCATAATCATCTATTCAAAAATAAAATAATCAAAAAGTGATCCTTCAAAAAAGATAGAGTAGCTGTAAATTAAAAAACTAATGCAAAAAAGGTTTGAAAAGAATTCGCCTAAACCTTATCAAACTCAATACAGAATAAGATCATTACCCTCTGCTACATCTGCAGGAACATGGTATGGCATCTGTACAAGTTTAACTTCTTCGGCATCATACTTCAATACATACACCATCCCATACTCATCTCCAATATACCTGCGGTGTTAATGGGTGGCAACAATTAAATGAAGTGCACAATATTTCACACGCCTTTGATGGAAATAAATAAATTCCAAATGGAAATGCAGTATTGTATCGCTATTTCATACATGTAACTTGAGGCAAAAATAACAGAGAATGCAGTTATATTGGAGTCCCATTGTAAAGTGGAAGCAATTTGTCTTTGCTCTAAATCCCAAACCTGCCAATATTGATAACCTTTCAATACACAAGCTATATAATTCCTAGTACTAGAGAAGATTTTAACAAGAAGATCTTGCATAGCTACAGGAGCCATACCTGAATCTCATTGTCACTTGACACGCTGACTAGGATACCTTGATTTTGTAGAAACTATCAAAAGATTAAAAAAAAAAGTGAATCCACACATGTTCTGACATTTGATAAATAAAATAAAAAAAAAAGGATGCCAAATAGAATGTGGAATTCGGTTTGAGCTTTAAATAATCAAGTAAGCAAATGCAACCCCCCCCCCCAAAAAAAAAAAAAAAGAATTACGAACACATCAAACAAAATGAAACGACAAGGAGAGAAAAGGGACAGAAAGATGCGAAATCATCTCCAGATCTGAACTTACAAACCTCTAAGTATTTGAATGGTAATGTCTTTGGAGAAACAAGAAGTCCTTCGATGTTATCACCACCGATCACTTTTATTCTTCCATCCCTGCACCAATTAAAGAACCAAAAAAACAAAAATCATCAAGAAACCTCGTATTGATGCTTTCTAATGCCTGCATTTCAACTTTTACAGCTTCTCTGCCGATCACTGGATATCAAAAATACGGAAAATGCAAGCGATTCCATTCAATAAATCAAAACTCCCAGTTCATAAAACAACAATAAACATACTTATTTAATAGAAAATAAATCAAGCAAGGCAGTCGCGCAATAACTGGTCAATAGTCCAAAGCTTGTTAGGAATTAGAAAAAGAAAATGCAGACTCACAGTGTTCCAATTGCTAAAAGGCTTTGAATGTGATCAAAAGCTAAAACAGACGCAGTGGAAGGGATCCCATAGTGTAGAGCAATCCGTGGATTTATATCTTTCAGTGTCAACCCTCCCTTTGACACATTATCCTGAAGTTCATTAAATTAGCATAAAAATGAATCATTGATTCCATTATCCTGAATAGCTCAAAATTGAATTTGTGAGCATTCCTTTGATTAACGAGATTAATATATGAATCGAAGGATTGATTTGATAAATCAGACAAAATGTTGTTTAGAAACCGAATCTATTGCAAAAGTAAAAAAAGAAATCAGTACCTTTGCAGGTGGTGATTGCGGTTGCGGTGGTGGTTGTTGCTGTGGTGAAGGTGGCTGTTGTTGTGCGGTGTTTTTTTGAAAGAGTTTGGAAAACATGGTAGATCGACGAGGGGGCTGTTCTTTCTTCGTTTCGAATTCAAATTATCAAGCACCGACGGATATGACGGAGATGATCAGGGGGTTTTCATCGGAATTTTTTTTAAAGATGAACGGTCATACAGAGCTGATGACTGGTTGGTTTGTTTGGTTGTTTGTTAAGCGAGGTTTTGCCACGTAGTAAATTGCACGGTGCTTTTTCTTGTGTTTAAAAATTATTTTTGTATTATCTTAAATTTTAATATTAAAAATAAATTTAAAAAATATATTATTTTAATATATTTTTAAATAAAAAATACTTTTTACAATCTTAAATATTACCTTAATTTCTCCATGAACTAAAAAAATTTATATATTATGCTCTGATTTTTTAAAAGCAAAATTCAATGTCAAAGGATAATCTTAATAATTAATCATTATTTTTTTCATCACCGAGTAATCGTAAAATTGAATGAAAGTAGTTAAATGAAGACGAATTGTGGAATGGAATTATTCTTCGACGATGGATAATTCTTATGTGATAAGAAAAAAATTATTCTTCGACGATGGAACTATCCTTGAACTCTTGATTTGTGTGCAAGTTATGACAAAAAGTGGTGAAGAAGAACGATAAAACTATTTTAAAATAAACGGATATAATTTTAATATATATTAAAAATAAAAATAATTTATTATTTTATTATTTTTCTCTCTCTAGCATCATATAAATTGTTGAACTTAAGACTAATGTTAACATTTAAAAAACGTTCAAGAAACAAAATAGGGGGGGTTGTTAAGGATTTTTTTGTTAAAAATTAAAAAAAATCATTTTAACTTAATAATTTTAAACTATTAACTAAAATTTTAAAATATAATTTATATTATTTTAAAATAATATTGATGTGATAATAATCATTTTATCATGGTTGCTGATGAGCCTTCATTGCTTGGGCCATGATACGTCCAAGTCTCTCTTCCCGAAAAAAATCCAAATTGTTTTTTTACTGTGATTTATCGATATTGGATTGGGCGAGGACCTTGCAAGGATCATTCTATTTGGCGCGTGCGCTTTGAATTTCTTTGGCGGTTCTATGTTTACCCTCCACGTGGGAGAGGTCTTTCTTTTCCATTGTTTTTGGGAATTTCTTTCTTAATGACGGTAGCAAGCATACTAGTGATAGAGTGTATTTTCTATTGCTATAGCTGTTGTGGTTGTGGTTTGAAAAAAATTGTTTTATAAAAAGTACTTTTAGTTGAGGTTGGTTTTGAAAAAATAGATGTTTGGTTAAAACTGTGATTGAAATTGAGGTTGAACAAAAAGTAGTTTAATGTATTTGGTTAAGAATGCTTTTGAAATTGAGGTTATAAAATAATTTAAAATATATATATATTAATATTTATGGTTTTTAATTTAAATATTGTAGATTTAACTATTGTTATTACATCGTGAAATAAATCATACTTTATATATATAAAAAATTATTGTTTCATTAAACTATCTACAATTCTATTACATATAAAATTCATTTGACAAAAACTACAGTTTTCATGATTTTTTTAGCGTGCAATAAAATTAGGTAAAGTATTATCAGGAATAAAATTAAGATTACAGTACGAATAAATTTAATTCACCTTAAACTATTTTTTTTTTTAAAAATTTATTATTTTTTGAAAAAGAAAAATGTTAACTGATTTTTTTTAAAAAAAACTGTTCAAAAAATCAGCATCCCTCCACACTGTTCACTAAAATAAATAGTGTGGAGGGATGCTGATTTTTTTTTAAAAAAACAGATTTAAAAAACAAACACTGTTCACTTTAGTGAACAGTGTACGCGCACTGTTTACTAAAGTGAACAATGTGGAGGGATGCTGCATGGTGCAGCAGCAAGAAGCACGTAGAACCTGCCTTTATTTTTCAGTGTTTCAAATATGAAATTGGATGGGATCCATGATTAGTATTTGATGTTTTTTTTTGTTACTAAATATTGTTGCATCTGTATTTTAAGTAAAATATAGGCACAACAACGTAGACAAACACTATCATAGTGGAGTCAAAATGGGCATGGCCGAGACAGCAGAAAAGGCCACGCCACGGCCCATGATTCGGTGTCTCTTCTGCAATATCAATGCAGTCGATTCATCTGGACATGCGGTGGGAAATATTATTCAGTTGATTTATTAATAATGAAACTTTACATACGAGCATGTCTCTATCGGAGGCACACGAGTACTATATATTATGGTATTTATGACACACATATGGTACGTTTCAATAAACAAACAGCAAAGAATAGTTTAGTGTACCCGTGTAACCCGAACCTGCTACCACCAGAGGCCCGCAGCTCTCCGCACAACAAGCCAACAGCCTGCCACCACTATAAAAAAAGATCACGGGTTTGTTGGAGTGATAAAACGATGACTGTCATTTCACGAGGTGTGATGGGTAGAGATATGAGTTGTGATTGGGTTCCATTTTTTTTCCCTTTTTGAAACGATTCAATGAAAATCCAATTAAAGACTTATCTCGCACCCCCCTTGATTGTGATTGGGTTTCATTTTTCAAACATGAGGTGTGATGGGCAAATTAAACAGTTGGCTAAGGCTGTATGTCACAAGATCGAACCTAATTTTTGACTAGTTTCATGCAGCTACGTTTATGAAAGCTTTATTATTATTATTAATATTATTATTATTATTATCTGCCAATATCACGAATTAAACGCAACACATCCAAATATGTACGCTACCTTGTTTAATTAATCGGACCAAAAACATAAATAGGCCCAATATCCAACATGTTATGTCAACATCGATCTGCTGTCTTTTCTGGTTTTGATGATATTGTTTAATTTTATGTTTAATAATAGTTTTTTTTTAATTAATATTTTTTAATATTTTAAATTGGTTTCATACCAAAAATAATTTCTTAAAAATAAAAAAATTTAATTTTAATATATTTTTAAATAAAAATATTATAAAAAATAACCACCATTAAACTCCAAAAAATAACACAAAAACCTTAGGCGTGGCATGCAACCAACATCCATATATAAGCAAACAACACATCTGCACATTATTCGAATATTTATCTTCTGTTCTCCATATCATGACCTCCTCAGCTCAAGAGCAAACAAAACATCTGTTAAAAATGGACAGCACGACAGCAGCCCCGCCACCAACGCCATCAGCACAGCCGAACAGCCAACTTGCCTCTTCAGCAGCATCTGCCGATATCCTTTCTCGTCTCCTCCATCGCCTGCCCCCTACTCTCTCCCTCCCCACTCGCCGTTCCAGTCCTGCCACGTCTTTCCCTCTCATCTCTCTCTCTGACCCAAACCTTCAAGACCTTCTATTCTCTGCATCCTCTCAACGCGGTTACTTTCAACTCACAAACCACAACATACCTTCCAAAATCGCGACCTCAGCGGAGTTGGAATCTGTTTCTCTCTTTGATCTCCCTAAAGATAAAAAAGAATCGTACTTTCCTAAAAACTGGCCTCTGGGTTTCGAAGGCGATGAAGATGGAAACGGCGAGTCGTTTTGGTTGGACGCTGAGTGTTCCACTGTTTCAACTGAGTTGGTTTTAGCTTCCCTGCGCGAGCTAACTCGGGCTCTAGAGAAAGTGGGGTTAGAGGTAATTCAAATGCTTTCAAATGGAGCGGGGTTCGAGAATCCGCTAAAGGAGCATCCGACCAGGAATTATTCATTGTTATGTTTACATGGTGGTTTGGATGGGAATGATGACAAGCCTGGTCTGTCGGGTGGGTCTTATCCTTACATAGTCGGGTTGCAGTATCAAATTCGGTGCCAGAAGTATTCCCTGCTGACGGATTCGGGTTGGGTTACTGTGCTGCCACAGGTGGACTCAATTATGGTTACAGTCGGCGACATTGCTCAGGTGAGCTTTAATTAACCTCCTTATATCCATTCTAGATTAGCAGCAGTGGTTCAGAAATTTTAGGTGGTTTGTTACTGGTTACATTTGTTTTTGGGTCCAAATTACGGGTCGGGTTATCTTTGAGGATGCCCTAAGTAAATGGTCCAAGTGCTCCATACTTTATAAGTTAAAGCAAGCTCCAAAGTTAAAACAAACAGATGGCTCAAACTTTTGGGTAACTCTTTCATCATTAAACATGTAAGTTTGAATTTCTGTGCCAATGATGGGAGTTACTTGGACCAATTACTCCATGTTACTTTAATGCATGAAAAATATAAATTTTAGGAGGCAGCACAGAGCTACACGTACATGCTGACTGGCTTGTGGGGCAGGAGTTTATGACAAAAACACGTTACTAAAGGCTTCGACGACTCAAGAAAACAAAATGCCATGGCCCATGGGATGGGTTGGAATGGACCAGCTTGAGCTCCTTACAGAGGATGCTCAATTCAAATATAAATGGTTTATTTAAACTATTTTTTTAATGTATTGTGGTATTTTTTTTTAAAAAAATATTTTATTAATTAAATCATTTTTTTTTACGCTGGATTCTATAAATAATTACTCTTAAAACTTAAATTTTATAAAAGCTAAAATAATTTTATTTTTATTAATAAAAACCTTTTTTTTTTACTTACATGTATCATTTCACAATGTTAATTTTTAATTAAACATATTTTTTAAAATTATAACTAAAAATATTTTTTAAAAACCTATTTTTTTTCTAACATTAATTTTTAATTAAATATATTTTTTAAAATTATAACTAAAAATATTTTTTAAAAACCTTTTTTTTTTCTAAACTGTAACTGTAAAACCTATTATAATGCCAAACACATATCTAATGGAAGTCAGCAATTAGGCTTTATATGGGTATATATGGAGGCTTGGAGCTAGGAACCTAATCAGACTACGCTAAACCTATCCGGGGGCTTAATTAAGTTAGACCTTTAATGACCTTAACGAGTTTACCATTGATGCAAGCTATTTTCGGCACTCTGATCTTAATGAATAAAATACCAGTTCACACTTTATGCAGCGAACATGTCTCATGATCTCGTCCATTTGCGTTGTGTACTTCAATAAATTGACACACATTTACGAGTAAAATATCATCTTTTATTGACTCACCTTATGCCCATCTGAGGAAGTCAGTTGTGTATATGTTTTTTTTCCCATTTGGCATGAACGAACGGTAGGTGTGGAGCAATGGCAAATTGAAGAAAGTAAGAGGAAGACCAAAGGCATGCTTGGGAGATTGTGAAAACTCGAGATGCATATCGATGTCACTACTAGTTACTCTTCCCTCGGAAAGTACAGTCTCTCCCCTCCTTCCTAAAGTGATTACTGATGGAATTAATGCAAACGAGGATGAAATCAGAGAAGATGAAGAACAAGATAATATTCACAGTGTATGTAAGACGGGAAGGAGATTTGGCTCGTTTCCTTTCGATGACTATGCTTGGAGAGTGTATCATGGACCTCTCCTCTTCAAAGACCCTCTTGACAAATATCGCATCTAGATTCATAATTTTTTTGGTCTCATTTTTCTTTCTTACTTTTTATTCAGAGAATTACATTGATGGTTATGTATTCCCATACTGTGTGTTGTTTTCTCATGTTGATTTTTTTTTTAATTCCTTGCTTTATGTTAAACGTGTCAAGATACTCAACCATTATGAATTCTTTTTTTGAACACCATTTATTGTAGAGTCGTTATCATCATGCTTGTAGTTTGTTTAACCTATTTACGTGGCTGGTATTCTATTATAGGATATTTTTTTTTATAAAAGAAATTGTATATAGATATTTTTTCAATGGATTTCTATAGTATAAAAAATTCAAATTTAAATAATTTTTTTTATACGTACATATAATCAAATAAATCTAGAATTATGTGTGTAAATAAATACATAAAAAGTCATCAACGATATCTAAAAATAAAACTTAAAAAATTAAGAGACAAGTGTAGATCAAGATATTTAATCTCGAAATACATAACATTTACTGTTAAAGAACCAATTTAACTCAAAAACTTAAGCTATTAGGTGAGGTCCCAGGATATGATTTATATTATTTTCTAACACACCCCCTCAAGTGAAAACCCTTTGGGCTTGAAACTTGCACATGTTCATATTACCTTGTGTTTTATTTTTTTATCAAATAAATGAAGGTGGTGAGATTCGAACTCGTGACCACTTGGTCATCAAGGCTCTGATACCATGTCAAAGAACCAATTCAACCCAAAAGCTTAAGCTATTAGGTGAGGTCCCAGGATATGATTTATATTATTTTCTAACATTTACCCGGTTGTTTTTGTTAAATTTATATATTAAAATAATTTTTTATTTAAGCAAATAATAATAGAAATAGAGAAACAAATAAAATTGATCAAATAAAATAAAAGGGGAAAAAATCATGCAAGGCTACACATATTAGAAATATTATCTGAAAATAAAAAAATTATTTTAAAAAATAAAGCCCATCAATACAAAAGATAAAAAAAATTATAGACGAATCAATAAAACTCTTCAAATTAAATGCATAACTAAAAAAATAATTATAATTTAAAAGAGGCTTTTCAAATAAAATAAAATAGAGAAGGGGTACTAATTTAAATCTAAATTAAAAAAAATAGAGAAAAAACCATAACAAAATCATTATTTAAAAAAAAATAGAAAAAAATTTGGAAAAAAAACCCCAAAGGCCACGCGTTGCTGAGTCTGACAAGTCAAGTCAGCCCACTCGATTCATTTTGTTAGGGCCCACGTGCGGGCCTACCCTAGCTTGCCCGCATGATGGGACCTTTAATTTTTGTTTGTTTGCATCGTCCACTCTAATTTTTTTTTTGAAAAAATATCACACGACGCATTATCTGATTTGCCCAGATTCCAGCCGTTGTGGTGGCTAAAATATTGGGATTTAAGTTTTTTTTACTCAAAAACCTATTTTTCAACCCTTTTTTTTTTTACCTCAAACACCTATAGAACACCATAGAAATCGTGATAAACCTATTTATGACCTAAAAAACCACCTAAAAACCAAAATCAACCCGAATTCAAAAATCAACCTGAGCCCATATATGTTTTTTCACAAACTTTAAATGTAAAAAAACACATAATATGAACTTTCCTCATCAAATAAAATCATTTAACATAAATATCGTCCATTTTGATGGTTTAAATAGGTGTCAACAACATTTTATTCTCTCTACCGCTGGAATTTGACAACCTCTCTTTCTCTCCTCTCTCAACTAGAAACTAAAAAATAATAAAAATAATTTGAAAAAATATTAAGGTACTGAAATTGCATAATTTTTAAAATTCAAAGATCAAAGTATATTTTTTGCGAAACTTATGGCATGTCACCTATGTTTGACGTCTTTTCATTTTGGAGACACCAAAGTTTCGATTACGACACCACTTATACCATTAGAAAGATTTTGATGAGATAAATCCAATTAAAAAAATATCAATTATGACCCGAATGGGCCACATTTGAAAAAAAAAAACAATTGAGTCACCGACTACCTTTGGGAGGCAAGTATAGCACACTCAAGTTAATGTTGATAGCTTTTATTGTTACCACTAGATTCATCTCATAAAGATATTTTTATGATAATTAAAGCTTCAATGCACCTCCAGAGATTATTTTTTAATTTTTTCTTTCCTTTTTTTTCATGCATAACAAGTTTGAATATCGTGCTTTTCAATCGTAATATTTAAAAACTATGCTATTTCATTATTTCTTTTAAATTGTGTTATTTGATTGATTTTTTCTAAAAAAATGCTAAGGAATAAAAATAGCCGGAAAATCATATAAGAAAGTTGAGGAGCATTTCTACTCTTCTTCTTTCAAACCAACTTCCCAGATTTAAAGAACATTTTGTTATACATGTATATATATTACATATGTGTGGATATACATAAATAGCAAAACAAGTTTTTTTTTTAGGGTTATATATATTTAAATTTTCATTGATTTATTGTATATGTTCTGGCATCAATTATTAGTGACTAATTCGTATTGAGGAGATTCGAGATGCTACTGTCTCAGCATAATAGCTCCCTGTAATGGTTGAATTACTAGTTTGTCAACAAAAAATGTGATATAGTTATTACAAATAAATATGTTAGTATTTTTATATTCGTTTTCCTATGAC
>Ga0307510_10001811_pt1 | contig 23889 bp, 32 predicted proteins | sample 12_EM_MG_FD_207224 | JGI IMG/M metagenome (GOLD analysis project Ga0307510, IMG submission 207224) | Populus trichocarpa ectomycorrhiza microbial communities from riparian zone in the Pacific Northwest, United States - 12_EM | ecosystem: Host-associated > Plants > Roots > Unclassified | place...
CCTCGGAGACAACCGTCCATACCTAGAAAGAACTTCCCAGACCCTGGTTCAGTCACTGGATCGAGAGTTCGCAGCATCACGTTCGTAATAAATTGATTCGACTCGATCATTTTCGAGCCTAAAGTCTCTTCTTTTACCATGGCCTCCATGTACTATGGGACTCCCTCTTCTCTACCTTCAGAGTTCAAACTATGCCATCTTGTCCCGTTATGCTCACACTATAATGTCGCAAATTTGGGAAATGATATAAGGTGATATAATGAAATAGGCTTTATAATTATGGTAACCAAGACTTGATTTTCTATAAGTTGGTTTATAAGACAGCTTATATTATCATTATAATTTGCCTTGGGATCATAAGCCCTTGATAATACCCCATATGACTACTTAAATTTACCATAACTGCTCGACTGGATTAATAAAGTGGCTCTAATTTGGTTAAAATAGTCATAATAGAGACTCGGGCCGAGAGTCTATTATAAGGCCATTTCCCGATTTTGCGACATTAGAGAGAAATGCTGACATGGACGGCGAACACGATCACGCCGGCCGATGTTTACAACCCACCTATGGCGCGGGAACGCGGCTGTGTGAGCATGTTAGCTACGTGGTAAGTGCAAGAGATTGAGACTACATCTACGAGAAAGCTAAGTACGCTATAAAAGTGCTTTCCTATGAATACCAAACGAAGTTGTGGGGTAAAGGAAAAGCTCAAAGCATAGCTACATGAAGTCCTTTGGCACTGTAATTGTGTATAAAGCTATATAAAGGTCGGAAAACAGTGTAGAATGCATGAATATGCATGAATGCTAGAAGGTTGCGGGCACGCGTCGGGCTTCAGAACACGTGGGTAAGCACTGGAACTGAAGGTCAAAAAGGTCAACTACAACTATATAAATGACTGTAATAAAGTTCTGGGGTCCTGAGCTAAACGAGTGTGAAACGAACACTGTCAAAATCAAGGAATGTAGGGTACTGTCCAAAGTGTCTGATCCGCTTGCGGCGCGGCGTTGCCGCGGCGCGCCGTGTTTGCTAATTGCTACACACAACTTGAACCCATTGTCCGAACCATTCAACCCAATGGCGTTCTTTTCCAGCGACGAATACACCCCGCTCCTAGTCCCACGTATTGAGGAAGAAGTTGATACCAATACTGACCAAATCCACCAACAGAGCACTTCTCAGGTTTACAGTGATGAATTTCGCATCCTTTTCAAGTACACGCTCCCAGTTGTTGGGTACACTTCGCCCTTTCGCACGCTGTGCTTGACCTGATCATGACTTCCTGTGTGCAGTACCCACTTGCTCGAATACTCCCTCTCAATAGCGGCCGTTGTGTCCATCGGTCATCTCTCAACTATTGCACTTGCAGCTTCAACTCTTGGAACGATGACAGCCACTGTGACTGGTTATAGTATAATTCACGGTCTCACCAGCACTCTGGACACGCTGCTTCCCAGCGCTTGGACATCACCACAGCCACAGCTCGTTGGGCTCTGGACACAGCGCATGGGTCAGTGACTTGTACTACGTATTGTGTTCTCACATCCATCTGTACTCATGTCCCCGTTCTAGCTGTCGTCGTGGCTGGTGCATTGATAGTTGGCCTATCTTTTACCTTGTGTCTATTTTGTATGACTGATCTACCAATTTGTCAGCCTATCTTCGCTGTCTGGTTCAATGCCGAGTCCATTCTCCTTTTTTTACATCAACGACCTGATGTCGCGCACCTCGCTGCCGTATATCTCAAGTATGCTTCTATTGGTCTTCCCGCATATGCCTTCAATTGTATATCCCGGTACGACCGAGATCCCATCAAAGGAAATCAGCTGACGTTCTTCCAGTCGATATTTCCAATCACAGGGTCTCTTTACGGTCCCAACACAAATAATTCTCGTGGTTGCGCCTATCAACGTAATTCTCAACTATCTTCTTGGTATCGAGTTCTTCCTCTGACGTAAATGATGATCGCTGACCTTGTCATCCAGTGTGGGGCCCAGAACCCATCGCGCTGGGCTTCATCGGTGCACCGCTCGCAACGGCTATCTCCTTCAATCTGATTGCGATTGCCTCCATCGCATACGGGATTTTCTTTGTTCCCAGAACGGCCTGGCACCCTTTCTCCCGCCGCAGTTTCACCGATCTTGGTATTCTCGTTCGGCTGGGATTGGCAGGCGTTGGTCTGTCCTTCTCTCGGTGTCATTTTCCTACTTTTTGACAGCCTATGGTCGCTCACAGGGCAAACTGCGTCAGAGTGGTGGTCGTGGGAACTCATCGGTCGTGAGTCATTTGCCCTCGGACAGCTGGAACTCACTTCCTGATAAAAAGACGACCAGTCGCTGCGAGCTTGTAAGCTTCGAGTGTTTTCTCTTTAACGGTTTGTTAACGGCCAAGTTTGATCCAGTCTTGGACCTACCGCACTAGCGGCACAATCTGTAGTATTAGTGTCCTCAACGACGGCGTTTCAGGCACCCTGGGCGCTGAGTATAACTACTGCTGTCAGGTATGATAACGGCAATGGATGGTAATCTGTATCCCACATATTCTGATCCGACTGCAGAATAGGAAATCTCCTGGGAGAGCAGAATGCTCATCGTGCGGGAGTAGCTGCGAAGGTGTCCATGGTGTTGGCACTCATCTTTGCAGGAATTACTAGGTAACGGCAAACTGTTTCCTCCTTACACGGCAGGTCGCTGATAGTATCGTTAAGTGCAACATTCTTGATTTTTAGGAATCAGTGGGGTTACCTTTTCAATAACGACCCGGGTTCGTTCTTATTCGTGTCTCCGCCGCGTATGACTGCATCGACCTACTGCTACTGTAGGTGTTGTCACGCTAGTGGCATCGATTCTTCCAATTGTGGCCCTTTTCCAAGTGTTCGATTTCCTCAACGGCGTTTCTGGAGGGATAATGAGAGCCCGGGGGATGCAGGTGCATTTCCGCGTTTCCCTTATCTTAGAACGGAATTGACGGTCTCTACTGGACAGGTTACTGGCGCTCTATTGAGTTTGAGGTGTGTCAATTGTCTATGTCATGCTTTTCAAGTTGCAACGTACCCAAGGTGATTTTTCATTCAGTGCATACTATATACTCGGTGAGTTATCCATGCTGGCCTTGGAACAGCTATGATTCGACTGACATGTTGGACAGGTATTCCATTCGGACTCTGGCTTGCATTCCGACAGAACATGGGACTGCATGGACTCTGGTATGGCCTGACCATGTCGCTCATATATGGTTCCATGGTGGGCGTGACGATGGCACTGCGGGCGGACTGGAACAAGGAGTCAGAGAAGGTGCAGAAGCGGTTGGAGGCAGCAAAGGCGCACCACGACGAGTACGTGACGCACAACGGGACAGGGGATCGTGCATGAGCCGTAAAATGATCGATCGACGACCTCAGGAACCAGGGGAGGTTGGAAAAATATGGAGGGAATGGGGGAAGGAATTGGTTGTGCTGTGACGATCGAGATGAACTCGGAAGGAGAAATAAGCTGTATACAGTCATCTGTCTGCGAGGTTCGGGGACGATGGAAGTCTTTGTCATTAACAACTACCGGGTATGTCCGTACGATATGAGGAATCCTCTAATGACAGATGGTATCAGTGTCGGTGGGTGTCGGAGATACTGTAGCGCAGGTGGTTAGTCCACACGTGCGTGTGAGTTCCGTCGGACTCGGAAATGGTCAGAGCTGCCAGTGGGCAGATATGTCGCCCGAAACTCTTCGGAGACAGGAGGCATTTGGGTGGTGGTAAGGATACTGTATAGGCGCGGAAAGCTGCAACTGAGATGGGCCGAGGTGACATGATGGCCGCCTGTACATTAGCCTAGGGTCACTGTAACTTAAACGATGGCATACACTACAGTAGTAAGTAGTACTGTAGCCTCGGAAACAAGCCACGTGGACCAGATCACGTGCGCGTCTGTCTATGTGCGCTGCCCGAACCACGTGACGCGTGCCCAACCTTCCAGCCTCATTTCTTTGGTTTTCACCCCTTTTTGCTCCCTTGACTCGTAGAAGTACTTGTTCTCCCCATCTCGGACCCGACGTATAAAGGCCCTTCGCCTGGCCTTGCCGAAAGGCAGGCAACCGTGGCCCACTTTCTCTTCTGCTTCTGCGTGCTCTCTCTCGTCTCGCCCGACCGATAACCGACCCGCCGACTCAGCGTACCGCCGCTTCGTGACCCGTGTGTCCCCTCGTTTTCTCGTGTCGTCTTCGTTTCCTCGCTTCCCGCTTTCGTGGTGACGCGATCGTCGACGAACCCGTGACTTCGGCAGACTTTTCGTCCCCCGTTGTCACGAACTTTGTTACTTCATACCACCGCGCGTTCTCGGATCTCCCGAAACGTGGCCTTGGCTTTATTGTGATCCAACCCTTCTTTGTTCGAACTCACGTGTGGACTCTACGTCTACGTTACAACGGGGTGTCGGGATCAAAAGCGATGCGCTGGCATATGCTGGTGTTGTGCTAACGTGGCAGCTGGGCCGTGACGCGATTCCGGTTCAAACCACCAACACCATTTAGACAAGCACAGACTCGGACTACTGTAGTATCGACTTCTCCCTTGTGACATATTCCTTTTTTTGTGATACATATCAGAAGTACTATTGCTAGTGGTCCACCGTTGTCTTTCAGGGTAGCCCTTTTAGTTTATTTTTCCGTCATCGTGTGTAAGTATCTACTGCGTAGACACGAGGCCACATTTGACACACAGTACAGTATCATACATTGTTTATAGCGTAAGTATTGTATCCTCGTGCTGATCACCCATATGCCAGAGCCCGAGGCGCATTGAGTTTGGAGACGAAGTTGCGTCACCCCCCATTAGAGACAAGGAAAGTACCTGCTCCAACCCTTTCTTCCCTGGGTTCAAATTGATAGCTTGAGACATTGGAGGTACTGTTGCGATGCGAAGTGGCAGAGAACAGAGAAACTGAAAGCGCCTCGGAGACAACCGTCCATACCTAGAAAGAATTTCCCAGGCCCTGGAGGAGTCAGGTGACCTCACGAGTCTATTGCTATTGCGGCGATTGAGAGTTCGCAGCATCACTTTCGTAATAAATTGATTCGACTCGAGCCAAAAGTCCCTTCTTTTGCAATGGCCTCCATGCACTATGGGACTCCCTCTTCTCTACCTTCAGACTACGCCATATTGTCCCGTTATGCTCACGTTAGAGAGAATACTGACATGGACGACGAACACGATCACGATGTTTACGACCTAGATGAACCAACCGACACCCAGGACGACATGATCCCTCATGGACGAGTCATCCGGCGTGCTACCCTTCCTGCATACGTGTTACCTGTGCAGCCCAATATATCCGAACCGTTCAACCCAATGGCGTTCGTTTCCGGCGACGAATACACACCGCTCCTAGTCCCACGTATTGAGGAAGAGGTCGATACCAATACTGACCCAATCCACCCACAGAGCACTTCCCAGGTTTACACTGATGAACTTCGCATCCTTCTCAAGTACACGCTCCCAGTTTATGGGTACACTTCACCCTTTCGCACGCTGTTCTTGACCTGACGTCCTGTGTGCAGCACCCACTTGCTCGAATACTCCCTCTCAATAGCGGCCGTTGTGTCCATCGGCCATCTCTCAACTACTGCACTTGCGGCTTCCACCCTTGGAACGATGACGGCTGCTGTTACTGGTTATAGTATTATTGTCGGTCTCGCCAGCACTCTGGACACGCTGCTTCCCAGCGCTTGGACATCACCACAGCCACAGCTCGTTGGACTCTGGACACAGCGCATGGGTCAGTGACTTGCACCAAGTATTGTGTTCTCACATCCATCTGTACTCATGTCCCCGCTCTAGCTGTCGTCGTGGCTGGTGCATTGATAGTTGGCCTATCTTTTACCTCGCGTCTATTTTATGACTGATCCACCAATTTGTCAGCCTATCTTCTTTGTCTGGTTCAATGCCGAGTCCATTCTTCTTTTTTTACATCAACAACCCGATGTCGCGCACCTCGCTGCCATATATCTCAAGTATGCTTCTATTGGTCTTCCCGCATACGCCTTCAATTGTATATCCCGGTGCGACATACATCCCATCAAAGGAAATGAGCTGACGTTCTTCCAGTCGATATTTCCAATCACAGGGTCTCTTTACGGTCCCAACACAAATAATTCTCGTGGTTGCGCCTATCAACGTAATTCTCAACTATCTTCTTGGTATCGAGTTCTTCCTCTGACGTAAATGATAATTACTGACCCTGTCATCCAGTGTGGGGCCCAGAACCCATCGCGCTGGGCTTCATCGGTGCACCACTCGCAACGGCTATCTCCTTCAATTTGATGGCAATTTCTTCCATCGCATACGGGATTTTCTTTGTTCCCAGAACGGCCTGGCACCCTTTCTCCCGCCGCAGTTTCACCGATCTTGGTATTCTCATTCGGCTGGGATTGGCAGGCGTTGGTCTGTCCTTCTCTCGGTGTCATTTTCCTACTTTTTGACAACCTATGGTCGCTCACAGGACAAACTGCGTCAGGGTGGTGGTCGTGGGAACTCATCGGTCGTGAGTCGTTTGCCCTCGGACAGCTGGAACTGTCTTTCTGATAAAAAAAATGCCCAGTCGCTGCGAGCTTGTAAGCTTCGAGCGTTCGTTTTCTCTTTAACGGTTTGTTAACGGCCAAGCTTGATCCAGTCTTGGACCTACCGCACTAGCGGCACAATCTGTAGTATTAGTGTCCTCAACGACAGGGTTTCAGGCACCCTGGGCGCTGAGTATAGCTACTGCTGTCAGGTATGATAACGGCCATGGATGGTAACCTGTACCCCACGTATTCTGATTCAACTGCAGAATAGGGAATCTCCTGGGAGAGCAGAATGCTCATCGTGCGGGAGTAGCCGCGAGGGTGTCCATGCTGTTGGTACTTATCTTTGCAGGAATTACTTGGTAACGGCAAAATGTTTCCTCCTTACGCGGCAGGTCGCTGATAGTATCGTTAAGTACAACATTCTTGATTTTTAGGAATCAGTGGGGTTACCTTTTCAATAACGACCCGGGTTCGTTCTTATTCGTGTCTCCACCACGTATGACTGCATTGTCTTACTGTTACCGTAGGTGTTGTCACGCTAGTGGCATCGATTCTTCCAATTGTGGCCCTTTTCCAAGTGTTCGATTTCCTCAACGGCGTTTCTGGAGGGATAATGAGAGCCCGGAGGATGCAGGTGCATTTTCGCGTTTCCTTTATTCTAGAACAGAAATTGACGATCTCTGTTGGACAGGGTACTGGCGCTCTATTAAATTTGAGGTGCGTCAATTGTTTGTCATACTTTTCAAGTTGCAGCGCACTCAAGGCGATTTTTCATTCAGTGCGTACTATATGCTCGGTGAGTTATCCTTGTTGGCCTTGGAACAGCCATGATTCGAATGATGTGTTGGGCAGGTATTCCATTCGGACTCTGGCTTGCATTCCGACAGAACATGGGACTGCATGGACTCTGGTATGGCCTGACCGTGTCGCTCATATACAGTTCAGTGGTGGGCGTGACGATGGCACTGCGGGCGGACTGGAACAAGGAGTCAGAGAAGGTGCAGAAGCGGCTGGGGGCAGCAAAGGCGCACTACGACGAGTACGTGACGCACAACGGGGCAGGGGACCATGCATGAACCGTAATGACACGTAAAGTGATCGATCGACGACCACAGGAAACGGGGGAGGTTGGAAAAATAAGGAGGGACTGGGGAAAAAAATTGTCTTAGCCGTAATGATCGAGATGGACTCAGAAGGAGAATTAAGCTGTATACAGTCATCTGTTTGCGATGTTCGGGGGACAATGGAAGTCTTTGTCATTAACAACTACCAGGGAGGTCCGTATGATGCAAGGAATCCTCTAAGGACGGATGTTGGTGGGTGTCCGAGATACTGTAGCGTAGGTGGTTGGCTCACACATGTGAGTTCCGAGATGGTCAGAGGTGGGCAGATGGGTCGCCCGAAACGCCTTGGAAACAGGAGACATTTGGGTGGTAAAGATACAGGCGCGGAAAGAAAGCTGCAACTGAGATGGGCTGAGGTGACACAATGTACATTAGCTAGGGACGGGTGTCGGGAGTGTGTCGGGATCAAAAGCGACGCGCTGGCATAGCTGGTGTTGTGCTGACGTGGCAGCTGCATGCCACGGGCCGGGACGCGATCTGGTTCAATCCACCATCACCATACAAGCACGGACTGTCGACTTCGCCATTGTTACATGTTCCCTCCCTTTTTTCTATATGATACATATCAGAACATACCGTACTGTACAGTATCATGTATTGTTTATAGCGTAAGTATTGTATCCTCTTGCTGATCACCCATATGCCAGAGCCCAGGGCGCATTGGGTTTGGGTTTGGAGACGAAGATGCGTCACGCCCCATTAGAGACAAAGTACCTGCTCCAACCCTTCTTCCCTGGGTACGTTCAAAGTGATAGCTTGAGACATCGGAGGTGATGTTGCGGAGTGGTAGATCTCAAAACTGAAATCTCAGAACCGTCTATTTCGGGAAAGAACTTCACATGCCCCAGTGCGTGACCTCACCACGTGATAGTTTCAATCAACTCGAAAAATCCATATAAATGCAGGCCCGCTGCAGGACGCTTGGAACTCATCTACAGGGGCCACAATCGTATGCAATTTTTGTACTACAAATGTGTACTGTACTGTTTCCTGCAGTGACAGGGCCCGCTCTGGGCCTCGTCAGGTCGACTGACTACTACCCCGATGCCAATGAAAGGGTTAAGACTTTCATCGGGCTTAAAATTATATTAGTTCGGACATGCGTGCGCCCTGCTGGCCCCACCCTCAATTCCGAATTTCTGTCAGACGCCCCTCCAACGCTTTTCAAGACTGCGCAGCGGAATATACAATAACGCCGTGAATGTAAACGCCATTTCGAGGCCGAGGTCGCCAGTCTTTTGCGCGATAGGGCCGACATACCACACCTGACTGATGGACGGAATCACCATCAAAAAACTTAGAAAAGACGCACCCAGAGCGGCTGCGCCTAGGGGAAGCTGGGACGGTACATTCCAATGTTGGAGGTCGTAGTTGTCGAAGTCGAGTTTTCGGAAATACAGGTGCTCGACGCAGACCGCAGACGCCCATGCTCCTGTCGGAATGAGTGTGCCAGTAGTCAGCCTACTGTTCGGTGCTTACGCGGAACCACAATCGGGAGAATCACCTGCCCAACACCCGATCATGCCTAGAAAATTTGGAAGAGCGTCGTATAACTTGTGTTGCCCCACGATGGCGAGCAAAATTACCCTTTGTGCCACCGTTTAGATCAGAGTCAAGAGCAAAAAACTATTTCTACTCACACTGCGGTCGAGAACACCGAAAAGACATATCTTGGAACGACCACCAGAGGTGGGATAAGAGTTTGAACAGCATTACCCATAGAATATATTGTCGGGGAATTGTTGGCCGTTACGCTCAAACTGAGTAATATCATCAAGATCTTGCCAAGTTTGTTGACGGGAAGAAGCATTGCATTGATAAGTCCACCAACGTTTCCGTCAGTATAGCCTACGGCCCAGCCAGGAACAAAAGGCACAGATATTGCTGCTGCAGCGCCTAGGCATTGGAGAGTGATCTGTAGATGGTCAGAGGCGTCACGAGGCCATCTGAAGCATTTCTCACTATAGGAATGGTGAGGCCGAGGTAGGAGTACGCAAAGATGCGCCACCTATTTTTGTTTCCCCAGATCAGAACATGATCAGGCATCCATGAAACCATACAAACCCGGGAACATCAGGGTGAAAGTACGTGGTGAAGTCCGCGGCCAACGTCGACCACGTTATCGTGAAGCCGGCAATCGTCGCCCCGAAATTGAAAACCTGTACTATTGATGCGGGTTCTTTCTGCACGTTGACGAAATTGTGGCGATTGACAGCCGCAGTGACAATGAAGACGATGATAACTGGAATCCAGGCACAGTTCGCATACCTGAAGGAGGTGAGGAAAACGCAGAAGTGAGGCTGCTGAATACTTACATGCTGAGAACCTTGATCCCACAGAAGGACAACTATTCATCCAGGCGATGAGAAAAACATGGAGACGTAGAGGGCGACAGTCACTGACGAAGAGGGAGATAGTCGCGATGATAACGATCCCAACGCTATAAAAGTCTGTGAGACTCACAGTCGCGTAGGCGGTAGGATTACTCACGTCCAGCTGATATTGGCGATACTGGCAAGAGCTTGCCCGCCTAGTATACAATTGAGGACGCAGAAGGACACTCCGTTCGTGACAAAGAGTAGGCTGGGAAGCATGACGCCATAATATCTTAGGGACATTGTTGGTGAAGAACCAGGGGAGACACAACGACACATAGGATACGCACCCGAATGTATATCGTGCTGTGCACATCTGACGCAAACCCAGTTTCGGGCCCCAGGTGGCACTTGTTCACCAGGATTCAGAGCCTCTACCACAAGACTAACTCCGCAGCTCGGCGAGTGGCACTCACAAGTAGGATGGAAGAACAGCAGCGAGTAGTGTAAAGAACATGATTACCACGCAAGAAGTGCGAAGGTCAAGCCCGAAGGCCACGGGGCCTAACGTGCCCGTGGAGAATCTACGGACAGTAAAGCCAGATCACGGAGATCAGCCTTTTAGCGCAAATCAGGGGAACCAGGGCACGCACGACAGGATGTTCGCGTTTGCCGAAAGCCAAATAAAGAAAATTTTAACGAAACGCGTTTCTGTCCTCTCCTCGACTGGGACAGGGCTGATACCTGTCAAGTTGGCAGGCGCGTGAATCAGGTTCGCGATATCGCGCGGTAGCGCACTCTGATCAAAGATCGAGTTCCAAGAGCGAGATACAAAATACTCACCGCGCGCCTCTACACCCCAAGTCAAGAGTTTTCTTGACAGCAAATGAGTCGCTTTGGCCGCCGGAGGGTCCAGAGAAAGAGTTTCAGAGAATCCGGAATCATCATTTTCCTCTAATTCTCTCATTCTCATTGAGGCCCGAGTCCGCACGTGAGCCACTACCGGAATCTCCATTGCAGAGCTAAGGGTGAAGTAAGAGTAAAGAATCGAGGTGTGTTGGGGGGAAGGGGGCGGTTAGAGAGGCAGAGAGATTCCCGAGGAATGAGTTCATATTTATGGGTGACGCAGCAGAGTCAAGAAACTTAGTTACTCTCTCTGTATTTTCGGAGATCCTGACTCCACGCCAGTCCCCTGGCAAGAAAAGGCGGGGTAACCCGCATCCACCATCAGTGATGACCAAACCGCGGGTCTCCCAACTTTAATTTGATGTTGAGAATGGTGGCGTCGAAACGGTAGATACAAGTTGCGGCTCCTTTTCAATGCCTAGAGGTCCTTTGAAGACAATATAACGTTCAACGAAATAGAGGTGCTCTGGAGGCTCTTGACGGTGGGATATCTAGAAATTTTGTTGAGCTGAAGGAAATTTTGGGATACTCACAGTTGACGAATCAAAATTAATCAGTGCTAGTGGTGGTCATCTCGATTCGGCAAACTGTTGAACTTGACAGCAAACTTCCGATAATTATGCCGGAGATGTTCTGTTCAGAAGCCACGGATCCTAAAGGTAAACTTGGAGTATTTTCTGACTATGCGTGGGCCGTGTTGCGGTGTACTTGCGGTCTGTATCCAAGACCGGAAATGGAACAAACCGATCATATCCGATCGTCGTGCGGTGAATTTGCACGGCCTTACAGGAAGACAAGCCGGGAAGCATGGGATACTTCAGCCAGAGCACCGTGTGGAAGGTCAGCACCGCTCAGCCCGGGTTCATCTGAGAATACCCTGATCCGACGGCACCCTTCCCCAATCTCAGAGTCCTTTAAACCCCCCTCCAACGCTTTTCGAGGTGGCGCAAAGGAATATAACACAATGCTGTTACCACCATCGCAACCTCGAATCCGATATCCCCAGTCGTACGTGCGATAGGACCCTTATACCAAACTTGATCCATTGACGGGATAACAAGTGCAAAGCTCAGAACAGATGCTCCAAGAGCAGCTACTCCCAGTGGAAGACCAGATGGTATGTTCCAATATTCGAGCTCGTAGAGAGAGAAGTCGCCCCCGCGGAAATACAGGTGCTCGACACAGATGGCAGCCAGCCATGCTCCTGTCGATGTCCCAGTCGTCAGGGTGCTGATGAACGACCACCAAAATGTGCAGATCACCTGTGCAATATCCGATAATACCCAAGAAATCGTTAAGAGTGGCATAGAACTTGTGTTGCCCTACGATGGCCAGAGAAGTGGCCCTTTGTGCATCCGTTTTAGTTCGAGCCAAGAAACATCAAGTATTCACACTTACACCGCAGTAACCAAAACGGATAATAGATATCTAGGGAGAGTAACCAGCGGAGGTATGAGAGTCTGGAGGCTCATGCAAATAGAGTACGTCGATGCGGCATTGTTGGCTGTCACGCTCAAGCTGAACAACACAACCAGAAACTTGCCGAATTTGCCGACTGGGGAAAGCATCGCATGGAGAAGTCCACCGACATTGCCGCCCGCATAACCTGCATTCCAGTCAGGAATCAAAGGCGCAGATATCGCAGCCGCCGCGCCCAGACACTCGATAGCGATCTGTAGGTGGTCAGATTTGCCACGTTCAACCTGGGGCATCACTTACTGTAGGAATATTGAGGCCAAGGAACGAATAAGTGAAAATTCGCCAGCTATTTGTACCTAAAATTAGCCCACGATGAAAGTTATTATAGAATCCGACTAACCCGGACACGCGGGGGTGGAAGTACACTGTGTAGTCCGCGCTGCAAATCGCCCATGTCAATGTGTAACCGGCCATTGTCGCTCCGAAACTGAAGATCTGTGCGGCCGTGGCGGGCGCTACGTGGACGTCGACGAACTTTCCCCCACTGACACCCGCGGTGATGACGAAGGCGATGAGGACAGGAATCCAAGCGCAGTTTTCGTACCTTCAGAAGGCCAGGAAAGGACTGAGATTGCTTCCCCGCAAGGAGGAGACACTACGCACCAGTTGAGGACTTTGATGCCACAAAAGGTTATCTGTCCAGCGAAGCAATTAAGAAAACGCGGGCATCGGGGCGACCACAATCACTAACAAAGAGGGTGATCGCAGAAATTGCCGTAATTCCAATACTGGAAAAAATATGAGATTCACAAAATCTGACAGGTAGAATTACTCACGTCCAACTAATATTAGCAATGCTCGCAAGCGCTTGGCCGCCCACGATGTTGCCCAGAATAACGAAACCAATGGAAATTATGACACTGAATAGGCTAGGGACGATAGTACCATAGTATCTACGGGAATTGATTGAAGACTTTAGCTGGAAAAGTTTGCGAACAAAGAGACACGTCGACATCTCACCCAAACGTATATCGGGATGAGCACAGCTGACGCAAACCCAGTCTCGGGCCCCATATCGTCCTTCAAAGCAAAGCTCAGCACATTCGCCACGAAGCAATCCTCAGCAGAAGTAGTAGCACTCACAGGTATGCCGGGGGGATGGCGGAGATCAAGTTAAAGAACAGGATGACCAGGCATGAATCACGAAGGCCGAGTCCAAAAGCCACGGGACCCAGTGTACCCGTAGAAAATCTACGAACAGAGTGAAGTGTCACTGATCGGCTCTCTGATGCAAATGACTCAGGAGAAAATGGGACGGACGCCACGATGTTCGTATTCGCAGACACCCATATGAAAAATATTTTGATAAAGTGCGTTTCTGTCCTGTCTTCGACAGCCACGGGATGGATGCCTGTCCAGTGGCAAGTTCCAGAATGGGATGGCGGTCACCGCACGTCACGCTCTTTGATTAGAGATGGTCACGTCCCAAGTTCAAAATGTGACACGTACCCCGCGCTTCTACGCCCCAGGTCAGAAGCTTTTTCGAGAGAAACCGACTCGGGTTGGTGGAGGAGTGTGCCACGGAAATTTCTGGGCTTTTGAAATCATATTTCTCGCCATGGCCCGTCGTTGGGATGTCCGTTCTCTGTAGGTCCTCCATGTCGCGCGGCCAGGGCCGGGGTAAGAGTAAGAACGTCAAGAGGAGTCGGGCAAACGAGGGGATAGATGCCCAAGGGACTGGGTCCTTATATCAAGCAAGATCGAGAAGTCGAGAAGTCCACTTAGTCACGTTGCAAAAGTCCCCGTTATCGCCCATCATGATGGAGTACGGTATGATCACTGTTGTGATCCGACATCGTCTGGGTCCAAATAAACCAAAATTAAGCCCTCAAGCAATGTGGTCAGAAGTGCATCGGGCGGCGGGGGCTAAGGTATTTGGACTCAGCATGGATCTATTTTGGCGTTGAATGCGTTCAGACTCCAACTTCAGAGGATACTAATACATCAGGCTATTGGCACCGTCACGGTGACTTGAACATCGCACTAACTGATAACTGTTGGAATCTGGAGTCGAAATCCGATCGCTTAAAAATTTCTTGATGTGAGCCTCTGAAACGTTGTGGTTGCCGTGGGACCAAGCTGAGCTGAGTTGCGACTCTGACCAACTGCCAACCAAGCAAGGAGGATAGTAGGCCCGGTTAATTCCACCAATCAGCGGTGATGTGTAATCGGTCTGAGCCGCCGAGCCGCCAAGTTCCCACCCCTTCAGGTTACCTCACGCTCACGCTCGCTAGATTCACAGAAGATCAGACTATCCTCACGTCTCCATTAGGGTCCTTAACGCGCTCACCTGATATGCGTCCGTACCCACCAAAAGTTGTCCTACGCCTATCATGAGCAGAAACCTCCCTCACTGGCAGTTTGTGTACTTAGAAGTTCCATTCTGGCCAAGCGACACGAGCCCTCACCGCCCTCTTCACACAAGCGTCACTCCTGCAAGGCCTTTCTATCCCCATCGAGGGAAATTGGGGAGCGAAAGATTTCTAGCAAACATATTCCTCATACTCCAGGTCCCCCGTCATACCTTCGGGGATTACTGCATGGAGAGCAACAAGATATGAGCAAAGGTGATGGCGGTGTCGAAGGAAGACAGCTGAATACGATGAAATCCTTCAAGTCTCACAGTGGAACCTGTAACACCAGCAAGTTCCTCAATGTGTGGCACTTGTTTCAATTACGACCGAGTGTTCTTGAGGCAGGAAACAGCCGAGAAGCAGATACTGGACCACACGGCATAACGCGACGGAAGTCAGTTAACCAGGTTATTTTGGTTAGCATAACTCTAAACCAAATGCGGCAACGCTGAAAGAGCTGACCCCTACAGTAGTATAGCCACGGGGTAATTCCAGTGAACGCGTTGAACCGCGTTCGTAACTCGACTAACTCAGCTCAGGCTAATTCTGAGTTGGCTCGACTCTGTGGCAGCGCTACTTTGCACTGCGGCAATATCCTCGGAGGGCAACTAGGTATAAGTACAGTGGAGTTACATGGACACAGCGCCGTGAGTTTAAAGTTCAATGTAGCCCCGTGTTCGTCCTTCGTCACGCGTGAAACCTCCACTAACAAGCGTCTATCGAAGGCATCGGGGTGTTTCGGAACAGCTGTCAGTCACAGGTCATCATTTTTAAACACCAATCAGCTACTTCACATAACAGGCAGGCATGGGTAACTCGAGTTCGGTTTGTCCTGAAAAGATTGATGGATTATGGCCGGGGTGTCATTTGAAGATATTGTTATGGTATGTGGTGTCAAATTGACGAAACTGATCATGAAGTTCAAATGGGGAGCAAAAACTAGGACGCCACTGCAGTGGTGAGCATGAACAATCACATTCAGAGTCAGAAGATGCAGAAGGAGAAGACATCATGCATCATGATCAGCTTCTCAACCAACTTTCTCGGGCTAGCCCGTAACCAGCACAACATCACATGCCTGGTGTGAATCTACTATTCTCAAACAACCGGAGATAGGTTTATATACATTTGAGCGCTATCACGCCGGTATACTACGAGAGGCCACTCGAGATCATGGAGTCGAAGGTAATGGTACAGATATGGAGGACGACTGGGACAATGATTTTGATAGTTGGTGAAAGGGAGAGGAAGAAGGATGTACGATGAAAGGAAAATGAGACGCGAGAAGGACATGACAAGTAGAAAGGAGGGCATATTGCCCATAAACTAAAGGAGTTCGAAGCCTAACATCGGCATAGTATGGCAAGACAAAGAAATAGCGATGACACCGGAAGCTGTGCGAGTAAAACATGTCGCACGGAGGCGAGGTGTCTGAGGGGAATGACGACAAAGCCGACGTGCGAAGGGGACAGAGAAATTGAGAACAAGCCTCGAAAGGGAACGAGCCAATACGGGGGGACGAGGAATGGTGATTTGGTCTTGACAGGCTCACAGAGGACAAACGCGAAAAAAAATGACCGACGACGCTGTATGCCAAGGCAATAGTATTCCACGGTCAGCAGTGAACCTCACCACAAAAACGCGTAGACGAAAAGCCCCAACTCACAAGGTTGTTCAAACGCCTCTCCAACGCCTTTCAAGGTGACGCAACGGAACGTAGCACAATACTGTGACAACCATCGCAGTTTCGAACCCGATATCCCCAGTTTTGCGTGCGATAGGGCCCCTGTACCATACTTGATCCATCGACGGGATGACAAGTACAAAGCTCAGCGCAGATGCCCCGAGGGCGGCCACTCCAAGTGGTAGCCGAGACGGAACGTTCCAATACTGGAGGTCGTAGAGCGAAAAGTTGCCTCGGCGAAAATAGAAGTGTTCGACACAGACCGCAGATACCCACGCCCCTGGCGATGTGACAGTCATCAGGGTGCTGATCCATAATCACAAAGCGTGCAGATCACCTGCCCAATATCCGATGATACCCAAGAAATTGGAAAGGGTGTCGTATAGTTTATGTTGCCCTAATATGGCCAGAAAAACGATCCTTTTCGCTTTTGTTTCAGTTCGAATTGAAAAGCACCAGGTATTTACACTCACAATGCAGTGACAAGGACAGATATTACGTATCTGGGGAGGGAAAGCAGCGGCGGGATAAAGGTTTGGAATCCCATGCCGATAGAATACGTTGTTGGGGCAATGGCGGCTGTTATGCTCAAGCCGAGCATCGCCACTAGGAACTTGGCGAATTTGCCAACGGGAGAAAGCATTGCATTGAGAAGCCCACCGACATTACCGTCAGCATAGCCTGCATTCCACTTAGGAACCAAAGGCGCAGATATAGCCGCTGCGGCGCCTAGGCACTGGAGAGTGATCTATAGATGATTGGAGGTGCTATGAAGGGAGTTGTCCTAACAGGTATCACATACCACAGGAATATTGAGGCCAAGGTACGAATATATGAAAACTCGCCAGCTATTCGTGCTCAGGGTTAGCCGCCAATGTGGGCCATTGGGTGATCCGACCAACCTTGATGCACGAATGTGGAAGTACACAGTGTAGTCGGAGCCGAACATCGCCCACGTTAACGTAAAACCAGCGATTGTCGCTCCGAAATTGAAAATCTGCGCTGCCGTGGCGGGCTCTACGGGAACGTCGATGAATTGTTTCCCACAGACACCCATAGTGATGATGAAGGCGATGATGACGGGAATCCAAGCGTAATTTTCGTAGCTTTGAAAGGGGTAGGGAAAGACTGAGATTGTCATTCCACATGAGAGTGACAGCGCGCACCGATTGAGAACCTTGATACCACAAAAAGATATCTGCCCAGTGAAACAATTAGGAAACCATGGGGAACGGGACGGCCACATTCACTGACAAAGAGGGATGTCACAGCAATTATTACAATTCCAATGCTGGAAAATTCATGAGGTTCACAAAAATGTGTCATGTGGAATTATTCACGTCCAACTGATATCGGCAATACTCGCAAGCGCTTGGCCACCCATTATGCAACCCAGGACGCAGAAGCCGATAGCAAGAGCAATACTGAGCAGGCTAGGGATCATAGCGCCATAGTATCTACGAGAGTGAATCAAACAGTTTAGCCGAAGAGACAAGGAACAGGTGACATGGCCATCTCACCCAAACGTATATCGCGACGAGCACAGCTGACGCAAACCCAGTTTCGGGCCCCATGTCGCACTTGCACGGCATAGATAAGCACATTCTCTGCGAGACCACAGCTAGTAACACCCACAGGTATGCCGGGGGGATGGCGCAGATCAAGTTAAAGAACAGGATGACCAGGCATGAATCACGAAGGCCAAGTCCGAAAGTTACAGGGCCCAATGTACCCGCGGAGAATCTACGGACAGAGCCGAGCCTCATTGTTTGAATCACCGATGCGAGACAAAGGGAAGCGCAGGCCACACGCACGACATGATGTTTGTATTCGCGGACAACCATATGAAAAATATTTTGATGAAATGCGTTTCTGTCCTGTCTTCGACAGCCACGGGGTGGATACCTGTCCAGTAGGTGCCAGAATGGGGTCCCAGGTGCCCGCACGTTACGCTCTTTGATCAGGGTTGATTATGTTTCGAGTACAAAATACGACACCCACCCCGCGACTCCACACCCCAGGCGAGGAGCCTGTTTGAGAGAAGCCGACTTCGGTTGATAGTAGGGGTAATGGTGACAATTTCCGGACTTTCGAATTCGTACTTTTCCCCATGGGCACTCGTTAGGATGTCCGCGTTCGGTTGGTCCTCCATGTTGCCGCCAAAATTAGTGTACGATGAAGAAGGTCAAGGGGGGTCGGACATACAGACATCCGAGAGGCTGGGTCTTATCTATGGGCGAGATGGAGAAGCCGAGAAGTCTACATGGCTAGCTAATCACATCACGAGCGTACGCCTTGTCACTCATGAATCATGATGTCGTGGAAGTGATACAGCGTCCAATTGAAGCGAGCAGGTCCAAACTCGTGACTCAAGTTACTATGGTAGGGTCTGAAGTTGAACCGATGCCGCGATTTGTAATGTCGAAAGCGCGTCGGGGGAGCCAGGGGGGACTGACCATGAGGCCTGACTCTGCCCCATCAGTGCCGCATTGATGGTAGCGGTGATTATGAAACCCCTATGATTTGGGCCCGACATCGATGGATTCAGTGAGTTGAACAGTAGTATTGACGTAAACGAAGCGGCGGATACTGTACCTGGCTGTTAAGGCCTGAAAAACAACATCGTATTTAGGAATTAGGCGAGATGACGCCGCGACTGAGAAAAAGACCGCATGCTGGAGTTTCACGGGCGTTGAGATGAGTCATCGTCCTCAATCCGACCCTTGAGTGAATCTGGGTTTGCCATTCAATCCTAATAGGACAGAAACGCGACAAACTCAATCTCCGGCTCTAACCTACAAGCAAAAACGATCGATGTGCCATCTCCCTTTAGCGACAAGGTACCCAATAATAAACATTCACCATGAAAATACCAAATAAAACATTGCACTGGAGTAACGTAGGCTGACGGAGAGTCCCGGTGCGTAGTGCGTATCTGTCAAGTCTCCAACCGCCGGGAAGATAGCCGGGACTTCCTAGGCTCAAGCCTTAATCGTAGCTTCGTTTTCTCCTGTCGTTTCTTCAGACGTATCTTACAGCGTTCACACAGTGAACCAGAGGCTCCATTCGACAAGCGGCGGCGGCATGCGTCGCTTGAACATAATCGCTGCAAGAGATGACTTTAAGCCACGCAGAATTGGAAAGCTAAAATAAATTTGAACCGACCGTGGCGACTTGATCCCCAGAGTCTGCGGGAGTAGCGGGGCCCGTAGCGCTTGACACGTCATCACCCGGGCTGTTGTCTGTACTCGATGAAGGAGGACTCAGGCCCGGATCAGACGCTGTCTGAGCGGGGCCGGATGTAGTAGAGACCATTGAATTAGAGCTCGTCGCAGAAGTGGCTGCATCTTCGATGACGGCGCCTTTCGGCTGCACCAAGACGATACGCAGACCATCTTCGCCCGACGCGCCTGCCCGGCCCCTCTTGCGTTGCCCTTTTCCCTGCATATGTCCTGGGGTTTGCATCTGCGCTTGTGCTTGTACACTGGTGCCGGACCAATTCGCATCAGCTGCTCCATTAGGATAGGGCCCCCACGGTGGAAACGGATATGGTCGCAAGGCGTACGGTCCAAGCTGTCCAGTTGGCGGTGATGCGTACTGGAATGCTTGAAATGGACCAGGTAATGGAGTGCCATATGTATATGGCGGTCGCGGCGCATATGGCATTGTCGGGAAAGGACCCGGAACAATGAAAGGCGGTTGCCCGGGAGTGTAAGGGATGGGGAAAGGGGATGGCACGTAATAGGGCGCTTGGAACTGGGGTTGTACGTGCGACGCGCTTGAGTTTGTCCCAGGCAATTGCGCAGGAGTAGGCGTCGCCGTGACAGTAGTAGCAGAACCCGAACTCGACGTAGCTTGTGACGGTATAGAATCAGAACCGCTTGTAGACACAGGGCTCACGGCATCTCCCCAGACTAAGGACGAAATATCTTGTTGGTTGAGGTTGGGCACCTCTTGGCCATCAACACAATGTTCCTCCGCAGGGGCTCCTTCGATGACAGATTGCTGACCTGGGATCTCGATACCCACCTCACCAGCTACATCTGCGGCAACGGTGACTTCAGTAAGAGCTCCTTCTGAAAGACTTGGTCCGTAGGAAAGAAGTTGGTTGACCTTCGAAGAGACGTCAGGGTAATCGGACAATTCTGATTGTTGTAACATCGGCGTTGGAAGGGTCTCTTCTGGAGGTAATAGGGGTTCCATAAAGATAACCGACGGCTCAGCAGCCGGGGGGGTCTCCAGCATTAGGTTGGTGTCTTCACTGCCGGGCCCCATATCCATGGCCATCGCTGAATGTTCGCCCACTTGACCACCTGATTCTTCATCCAAGTCTCCGGGGACAGATTGGTCACGCCCAGATTTGCGCCTCCTGTTCATACGATCTTTCTCCCGATGGGCCTCGCACATCTTCCACGGCGAGCGGTGGTAAAGTACATTCTGACACCACTTGACGGAGCAGACGGTATTTGAACGACGAGCGCCACGAGCAGGAGGTGGGATGGAGGTTTCGTCGGGAACATCTTCATACTGGGACGTAGAAGTGATTATTTTCAGAATGGTTAGAAGAAGGGAAAAAGACAAACCTCGGACGCCTCTGCTCCGTCGCCTTCCAATGCATGAGCATCCGAGTTAAGGGGCTCATTGGTGTACCGTGACTCCATGGCACTTGCCTTGCCCTTCCTACTCCCGTTGTCGAACAACTCCGGGTCCTCGCTTCGCAACGGGGTCGACTTCACTTCTTTGTCTCGCACACGTTTGAGCTTACTGTGGTGCCTATTTTGCAAGCGATGTCGCTCACAGCGACGGTATGGATAATGCCCTTGCAGCAAGGTATGGCAATGTGACACAGTGCACATACGAACGGGAAGCAGAGATATGGGTGCATATTGCACCACCGGCGGGCGAGGAATGGTCTCCAAAACCTTCCGCTCCCAAGCGCGGCGCTCTGCGGCTTGGAGTTCGCCAATAAGCTAAGGCGGGTGAATGAGGCTGTGCGTCTTCCATATACAACCACTAACCGGAAGGCCCAGCTGCGCTCTTCGTACGTCCTCCTCCGCACGAACGCGTTGGAGCTCCTGAGCAGCGATCTCACGCCCGCGTTTGGATTTGGAGCGTTTCGTCATACCATAACCGCGGTAGCGGTTACGGCAAGGCGTGCACATTTTGTAGAGATAATCGCCACCTATGACGGTGCGACAACCCTTGACCGAACAATAGCGTGATTGTTGTGCAGATCGCCCGGCGGGAGATGGCGAGTCGACTGCGTCATCCTCGGCCGGCGTCGGAGTAGATGGTTCATGTGGTTCACTTGATGAATCGAGCGGAGGCAAAGTCAACGCGCCTGCGAGCTCCGATGAGGTTGGGTTGAAGAGACGGGGATCGATTTGATTGACATGCATATCCTACACACCGCGCTGGTCAGTAAAGGAGAGAGCGCATAGAGGGTGGGGTAAGCTATACGGGTACAGGGTCTAAATCGTCGGGAATAGGGCCCAAAGAAACTTGGTGATCTAGCGGCATCCAGGTTACGACTCTGCCATCGTCATGACCAATGCGCTGAGCACCGACGGCGGCTTTTTCCTGCTTGCGCTTAGCGCGTTTGGTAGTCGCGTATTTGCGATGACGACCACGACAAGCTTCGCACATCTTGAGGGTGTAATCTGGATCTAGGTCCTTGCCACATCCTTTGACTGAACACCTACGAAGAGATGGGACGGTGGATTGGACGGTGGTTGTGAAGGTGGAAGGGGACTGTAAGTAGACGCGATCTGGGTAGTAATTCATCCAGACGCGGGCTGGGCCTCAGGCTGGGGCGGCTGGGGTTCGACCGAAGACAACTCAGAGCGGAGTAACGGCCCAGTGCCACAACAGCTCAGCGCCGACAAAATTCCCCCCTTCGGAGTTATAATTATCCACACTTGTCCCTCGTCGCCGCTAAAATACCTGCCATCTTCGGTCATCTCCCCCAACTGGTCGTTCCTTAACATCCCGAAACATGAATCTAAAAAAAATCCTGGCCCCGCATTTATAGTCATCTCATCCTGTCCCTGTCTGTCCCACCAGCGCGGACCATAGCACGATTCTCCTCCTACCATACCGTCAGACGAGAGGGAACACAGTGACAAAACACCCCGTCGCTATATTCACCACACTGTCCTGGAGTAGGCCAGCGAAAATTAATGTCGTTCGCGTTTTGAGCGGCCTGAAGACGTCAGGTACTCAGTCAACTGGCTTCGTTATCTCTGGGTTCAGCCTCTTGAACCTCGTGGTGTATCATTCCTTTTGCTGGCATTATTAGCCCATTCAGTTAGACCTGTGATCGGGCGACGTGATGCAGAAATGGAGAGGGCGTCGATCATCCACAGGAACCCTTTGATTCGGAGCTCGGCATGCTGTACAGTTGACGATATTTTTACCTCGGCTAACGCGACTACGAAATTTGTAATTGTATTTGAGGCGAAAACGTGGCCCCTGACTTCAGTTCAGATTGCAAGGTTACCCTCGCGCTTGCCTGCACTCTCTCTGTTCGCTTCTGTACCTTCATTTAGGTGAAGGTTATGACGAGACATCGGCCGCCCTAGAGAAATCAACGCTTATTCCTTTGGAGACAGTGGGAGCGCACCCAGGAGCAAGTTTTACTGCTGACTACCTTCCCTCGGGTCTAACTGATTTTCTGCGTATGGGAATGCAGATCACCTCGACGGGGCACGTCCTTCTTTTGCATTTTCTTAGCGCTATAATTGAATATGATGCCTTGAAATCTGCCTCATTCGTCCTGCTTCCATGCCATTGTCACAGCTGAAAGGGATGTGCGTCGATTACTTCGGTACCAAAGGGTATTCAAAAACCGTCCTCTTTCCATCACTCCCACACGGTATGTTTTCTCACTTGATTCAATGTCATCGCGTCCTTCATTAACCATAAAAGAGGAACCTCAACGTTTCTATGCACCGGGGCTCAAGTTCAGTGGCCATTCCTCGCTGTATGGCAGGCGTCCCAAGGCGTCCCGATAATATTGTCTCTATTAGCTCACTTCACATCACTTCATGAGGAAGGACTGCGATGTTGTGACTTTCCCTCATAGTCGTCAACAATGTGGGCTGGGGGGTCACGTTACCCCACCGATCCACATCCCGATTCAGCAGGCATGCGTTTTGCGAAAGTTCGTACAGTAAACCCACATCAACCCCATCCGAGAACGCCATGTCGCTTACCTACGCCCAGACACTTGCGGTGCATCATATTATTTCCGTCCTGCGATGCCAGACAGTCACAGTTGTTATCCGGTTATGTGTTACATCAGGTCCCCACAGGCCAACTTCAGCAGACCACCAAGCACCGCTAACTCTCGTTTATTTGGCATAGGAACATGCGGGCTTTCGATCGGGCTCGTCAATTGAGAAATCGACATTGTCGGTCGGGCTTAATGAGTTTCTTAATGGGACAGAAGTTCGACGTCCTCCGCTCCGC
>Ga0307510_10001812_pt1 | contig 23885 bp, 28 predicted proteins | sample 12_EM_MG_FD_207224 | JGI IMG/M metagenome (GOLD analysis project Ga0307510, IMG submission 207224) | Populus trichocarpa ectomycorrhiza microbial communities from riparian zone in the Pacific Northwest, United States - 12_EM | ecosystem: Host-associated > Plants > Roots > Unclassified | place...
CTAGGGATGTGCGTAAATGCATTTTGTCCTCACACCGGACTCCGGCCCGGCTATAGCGCGCCAAGTGGGGCTGACCCACGTCTCCTGCCACTTGACACTTATTATTAGGAACGATACACTAGACACATGACCTCCGAATAATAAAACGCTTTCAAAAAAAAAAAAAAATCCTCGGCGTCGTAACAGTGGTCTCCGCTTCATCCTGATCCGAGGACATCCACATGACATGGCGCACGTAGTAGCCCAGTTCCGTGAGCAGACTGAGTTCGAGGACGTTCCTCCAAAGCTGCTCGAAGAAGGGCGACCACGAGATGTTCAGGAATGGTTCGCTGCCCACAACGCCCCGTATTGCATGAGGTGCAACACGTACGGATAGCTACATAGCCCCTCCCCCATCGCGATGACGAGGTTCGCGCAAACAGCCATTAGTACGAGCTCTACTAGTACGCCTCCGGGAGCAGCCCGAACTTTGAAATAGTCTCAGGTCACCCTCGAGCAACTTGAGCAGCTCCTTACGTGCAGCATCCGCCCGTTGTCGGCTGCGACACGCCATGATGAGGGTCAGGCGCTTCAGGGCCGCTCAACGGTGCTCGAGACCTGGTGGCTCATCGTCACACGCACCCACACCAGCCGACCATGGGAAAACGGAACGCGCATCGTCCGGGCTGCTTTGCCATGCCCTAGAGGAGATGGTGACAGATCCCGGAGCCAACGCCGCCGTTCGCGAGGTGTTTGAGAGGCGTGGTGGACACATCCGAGTCAGTGTGCATAGGAGTACATGGACTTGTTTGCACCGATTACGGCGATGATGCATATGAGTCGCGTTGGCTCCTTTGTTCTAGACATGAGAGTGCGCAGTTTACTGTCAGTGGGCGATGTTGGTGGTTTCCTAAGCCGGCATGTCACGGTGTAAGTTGAGTAACCGTTTGGGTCGGAGTTTGCTTTACGACAAAAGAAAACCCCGTCCATACAAATTGTAGTCGAAATTGTAGTCAATGGCTACACCAGCGCTACACCTCCGAGTCGACTCCCTCGCAATACAGGTACATTATAGGTGCCACGACGGGAAAATGTCTACAATGATGGTACTCACACCAGTGGGAAAGGCGATTGTTAAATCGACTTTTACTTTGCTGTCGGTCGTGACAGGAAGCGCCGCGTAACCACCGCACTATCACAAACTCCTACTGGCTGTGCCTCTTAGTAACTCTTCCGAGTCGCCTGCCCTGTGTCTAGCCAGCTGATCTGCCCTCATACTCGTTTCGCCATTACTGGTACATCAGCGATATTAGCCAGGTATGTTATGATCGCACAGCCTTAGCGCCCATGTTTCAAAGCATTTGTACAGTATCCTCAAAGATCATGAATGCACACGCCGGCCATGGTTCACAGATTAAAAGAATTTCCGGGAACAGCGGGATTTTGTATACGTGACCGTGATTGGCCCCTACCCGTGATCGCACCCTGCGCCGTGGATGATGGATCAGAGAACTATCAGCGACTGTTGTGAGGGACCCCCATGCGGAATTCGTATATAGGACTGAATGGGGCCATTCGGAAATCAGTCGTCAGCCGCCTATTCTACTGCGTACCTACCAGCACTATTGCTTAACTTTATAGACTTGGCGTCATGTGGACACTCCTCAACTCGCTCTTCTTGGCCGCGCTGCTGGCTGGGTGCCGTGGTGGTAGCCAACCAAACGTGCAACTTGGAGGCACGACTCTCATGGGAAAACTACTTCAAGCCTCCAACGTGGAGTTTTTCGGAGGTTGGTGTTCTCTCATTTTGACCCGATGACTTTCTTAGCGCTCGCTTTCAGGTATCCCTTTTGCCGAGCCTCCCATTGGTGCTCTCCGTTTTTCTCCTCCGAGGCCAAAGTATTCCCTCTTCCCCCTGCAATCACTCGATGCTCGCGATTACGGCAACGCATGTCTACAGCCTGTAAGCCACCACCCGTCTCTTCTCGTCTGTGTGCTTTAACCTATTCTCCTTCCTACAGCAATTGCTTGCGAATATGTCAGAGGACTGTCTCACGCTCAACATATTCAGGCCTTCCGGTGTTGCCGTCGGCTCGTCTTTGCCTGTCATGGTCTGGATTCAGGGAGGCGGATTCTTATGTGCGTAGTGAGCATCATCTCTACATTCCGGTAGACCTACGTTATTTCACAGATGGTGATTCTTCCCTCTACGACGGAACTCCTCTTGTCGGACAATCGGTGGCTCGTGTACGCACCCCATCGCACTCCAAGAAGATTCTTCACTTAGTGGTGAATGTTCCTTCCAGGGAACCCCGATCATTTTTGTGTCTTTCAACTACCGTATTGGACCTCTTGGCTTCCCTCAAGGACCCGAGGCTGCGATGCGAGGTGCTCTCAACCTCGGCCTGCGCGACCAATGGGTTGCTCTTCAGTGGGTCAATAACAACATTGCACTGTTTGGTGGAGACCCCTGCAAGGTATTTCCACGCGTCTCCGTCCCCTTTCCATAGCTGGTATGATACCGCAAACGTTAATAGGTTACAGTCATTGGACAAACTGCTGGAGCAATGTCCATCGCCTATCACTACCTGAACGAGGACTTTTCTACTGTTGCCCGAGCTGCTGTACGCGCTTGCCTCTCACACGTCGACGAGGTGCCTCATCTCATAATGACCCATTTTACAGATCCTCCAATCGGGGACGGCTTTCGCTCTTTCCAACTTTGATGCTAACCGTAATGCCCCCTCTTGGATGCTCTTCACAAACAACATACCGTCCTGTGCCACAGCATCAATAAACAACACATTCTCCTGCCTCATGTCTGCCAACGAGTCTGATATCCTTCCTGCCATAAACGCCAGTTTCGCCACCGAACCATACCCTTTCCTCCCCGTCCTTGACGGACCCGGGGGCATTCTCAGTGACTACCCTGCGAAGCGACTATCACGCGGGGCCGGCGGACAAGTACCGCTTATAATTGGCACGAATCTTGACGAAGGTCTGTTCCTTCTACCTTGACGGACAGCACCCTCATACCGGCACAGGGACGATCTTCATCCCACGGGACTTCCAAACCGAAGATATCTCGATATGGCTGAATGCAAATGCTACCCCGTCTCCGCTTGGCCCTGATGCTCTGAGGGCCGGGCTAGACCAAGTGATGTCGCTCTATCCCGACGATCCCAGTGCGGGTTCGCCGTTTGGCACGGGAAACCAAACTTTTGGCACTGGACCGGGGTACAAGAGGGCAGCCGCGTTGTGTATGTCATCGATACCTTGCGCCGTGTCAGTTTCTGTATTGACGGGTTATTGCGAGTCAGTTGGGGATATACACTTCCAAGCCCCACGCCGGTTCTGGAGCCGAACGACTGTCGCACCGTCCTATGCTTACATTTTCACAGATCCCCAGACAAATGCTGACCCTGCCGTTGGAGTAACCCATGGTGGCGAGTTGCCATATTTTTTTGGAAATTTAAGCACGAGTGGGCCACCAAACGTTGCAAGTTTGAGTCGTGCTATGCTGGATTATTGGATCTCTTTTGCGGTCTCGCTGACTCCGAATGACGGCCAAGGGACAAGTAGTACGTTGCGATACACATCGACGTTTTGTACACCCTCCAACCCTTATCTTCAGGACCTTTCTGGGGAATGTACGAGAAAACCAAGGTACGAAATGACCTCTCGCAATTTAGAAACATTCAACCTGGGATAGGGTGTACTGGAGCTCAACAGCAATAATATGAGCTTGATTCCTGATACATACCGGTCCACTTCTATTGACGTCATCATTAACTTGAGAGACGCATTGTCCTGGTGAGCGAAGCTAGCGCTGGGCGTCGCCATAAGGAGAAACAAAGTAAGTACCTGTGGTCCTATTCGAAGGTCATTGGGTTTAATGTCACGGCAGGTGTGATGCCTCGTGGACATGCCAGGACACAAGACCACGCGAGGGCCGCCCAACGACCCCAACCAGACCTGTTATAGTAGTTCCTTCTCTCAGTTTCTGTCTTATTTCTCTTTATCTACCAAGAACTCCTTCTATACCTCTGACCATGAGCTAGGCTGGTTCTCGAAAAACTAGCGCTGATTACTGTATTGGTGCTGTTGGCTTTTGTACCTTATCTTACCTTGTTCCCTGTAAACATTGTTGTATCTCTTTACTTCGCAATATGAGTGTTACCTCGCACCGATGTGGACATTGATGACGTTCACAAAAACTGGGCATCCACGACACGAAGCAGAGCACGCCGTGGTTGGGGAGGAATAGTTGGTCGTCAATGATGGCTTTGAGGACGCGCGAATCAGCTGGGTAGTGTGTGAGGGCGAGTAGTTGTGGTCGAAACGGCTCGTGATGCTTGCAGACAATCAGAATAGGGGAGGACAGGGCCCATGCCCTCTGCAAAACTATCATGCAAGAGGGCATCATACGGCGCGTGAAGTCGTAGGAGTGTCAGATAGTACACATGAGACCAAACGTCTTACCCTGCCAGACTGACCCAAGCCTGTGGTCGGTTATCAATTCAATGTGGTGGACATAGTGGCTCGGTTCCGTCACCGACTTGAGAGGCTGAGCTGCTAGCAGAAAAGAAACCACGAGGTATCCAGGAACGACGCGGCTCCCGCGTCACATACGAGGTCGAGGTGCGGCCACGCATGATATCTGTACCGCACCAGCCCTCCAGCATGAACAAAAACAAAGAAAGGGCGTTGGAGAGGGCGATCCGAGGAAGGACGTGCGCGCCGCTCTGTCCGCAAAACGAAACTGTGTTCTGCGCAGAAGCCAAGTCGAGCAGGTAGATGGCAATGACGAGGTTCGCACGAAAGCTGCTATGCGCTCTGCACCGCCGGGAGCAGCCCTCAACATCCCCATATCACGTTCGAACAACTCTAGCAGCTCCTTGCAGTGTGCTCTCCACCTGTTTGCCCCTGCTGGCTGCGACAAACCATGGTGAGGGTCAGGCACGCCGCCCCCGTGGGGGTACTCGAGTTCTGGTGGTTCATCGGAGTTCATGTTCCTCAGACCGCCGCGGAAAAAAGGGGGCATGTATCGCCCAGACAGTTTTGCGCCAGGTCGCAGAGGAGACGGTGATAGATCCAGAAGTCTAGGCGGCTGTTCGTGCAGAGGGATAGACTCGTCGAGTGAGAGGGACCGTACGTATCTCTTTGCGCCGGTTCTGATGACGATGGGCGATTATGGGTACTGTAGCGTCGGTTATTTTTGTTGCTGACGTGAGAGCATGTATGCAGATGTGCAGATGGGCGTTCCATACGAGTCGACTCAATGGGTCTTGCCTGTCTACAAGTGGATGATGCAATGTGACTCGGTTATTCAATTCCGAGTCGGAATACCACATGTCGCTCGCAACAGTCCCACCGTGCCTACACTTCAGTAGCCAAAACAATTGCTAACGCACTTCCTCTTTTCACCTTTCCCCACAACACGGGGCTACGTAAAAAGTTACGCTATAACTTGAATAAGGGAACTTGAAAGTGTTCAAGTTGAGCGCCACTGTTTGTTTTGCTGAGAAGCGTAAATTGAACAGTTCACGGCAAGTCCCAGTGCTTCCCGTGACCTGTTAAATTATGCCGTGATGCCGTCCCATCACTAAACTACCGAACTAAAACCGCCGAGCTCATTCTCTCCATCACGGCCGTGACAGCCCACAACCTGGGAACTTTAAGAGAAATTGGCCAGCCTCTGTAGTACTCTTGCTAACTCCCTCCAACTGCTTGACTAAAGTGGCTTCACCCCAAATGACTTCAGCCCTCTTTATGGCCAGCTGACCCTGGTGTGTTTATTGTATCGCGTTTCTTTGATCTCTTACGTCTCACCTGCGCTGGCAGTTATCTTCACGTGTCATGCCTGCCTTGGCATGTCAAGCATTTCTATGCTTCCATGACTTTCGAGGGCAAGGGACACACTGGTCTGCATATTACAACACGGCAGATCGAGGCCCTTGATAGACATGTGACTACGATTGGTACTGTGCTGTGGAACGGAAGATCAGAGAACTGTCATATTTCAGAGAATGTTCCCAGCGCGGAGCTGGTGTGTAGGACTGAGTGGAATAGGTTCAGAAATCGGCAATCAACCACCTATATAACAGGGTCTGACCCTTGGCTGATTTCAGACTCAGCATCATGTGGGCCCTCCTCAACTCGCTCTTCTTGACAGCCTTGCTAGTTGAGGGCCATCCCGTCAGCGAGCCACGCGTGCAACTCGGAGACACGACTCTCATTGGAAAATGTCTTAAACCCTCTAACGTGGACTTCTTCGGAGGTTCTACACCCTCTCGCTGTGTCACGATCATTCCTCACCTCTCACTTTCAGGTATCCCTTATATCGAACCTCCGCTTGACGACCTCCGCTTTTCTCCCCCGAAGCCCAAGTATTCTCTCTCCCCTTTGCAGTCGTTCGATGCTCGGAATTACGGCCACCCGTGCTTACAGCCCGTAATCCCTCCTCGTAGCTTCTTTGTCTGGGACCTCATTCTCCTTTCCATAGAATTGGCTTCCGAATATGTCAGAGGACTGTGTCACACTCAACGTATTCAGGCCTTCCGTTGTTGACCTTGGCGCTTCTTTGCCTGTCATGGTTTGGATTCATGGAGGCGGATTCTTAGGTGTGTGATAGATCTCTCTAGTACATTTCAGTAAATTAATACCTTTTCGCAGATGGTGCATCCCTTCTCTATGATGGTACCCCTCTTGTCGAACGTTCCGTGGCCCGTGTAGGCACCTCGTCGCACTCTCACAAGAACTACACTCTTCTAATGATGGATTTTACTCACAGGGAACACCGATCCTGTTTGTGTCTCTCAACTACCGTCTTGGGCCTCTCGGCTTCCCTCAAGGTCCCGAGGCTGTGGAGCGAGGTGTCCTCAATCTCGGCCTATATGACCAACTGACCGCTCTTCGATGGGTGCAGAAGAATATCGCATCATTTGGTGGAGATCCATGCAAGGTATTGTCCACATGTCCTCCTCCTCCCATAATCGGTGTAAACAATCATAGGTCACTGTCTTTGGACAGAGCGCAGGAGGAATAGCTACCTCTTACCACTACCTCAACGACTATTTCCCCACTGTTGCCCGTGCTGCTGTACGCGCAGGTCTCTCGTAAATAGACGAGGTACCTCATCTCATGATGATTCATTTCACAGATCTTCGAATCAGCAACGGCAGATGTCCTTTCCAACTTCGATCCCTACCGCACTGTTGCCTCTTGGATGCTCTTCGCAAACAACATACCATCCTGTGCCACAGCATCGATAAACAACACGTTTGCTTGCCTCATGTCTGCCAGCGAATCTGAGATCCTTGCCGCCCTGAACGCCAGTTTGGCCATCGAACAACTCCCCTTCCGTGCCGTCATTGGTGGTCCTGGGGGGATTCTGAGTGACTACCCTGCGAAGCGGCTATCACGCGGGGCCGGCGGGCGAGTACCGCTTATGATTGGCACGGTTCTCGATGAAGGTCTGTTCCTTCTACATTGACGCGCAGCACGCTCATACCAGCACAGCGACGAACCTTGTAAATTCTGCACATAGGATCTTTCAGACTGAAGATATCTCGATATGGCTGAATGCCAATTTAACCCCGTCTCCGCTTGGCGCTGATGCCCTGAGAGCCGGGATAGACAAAGTGATATCGCTCTATTCGGATGATCCCAGTGCGGGTTCGCCGTATGGAACCGGAAACGAAACATTCGGCCGTGGACCTGTGTATAAACGGGCAGCTTCGATCTGTACGTCACCGCCTTTTTGCGCATTTTGAACTACTTTTGTATTGACGAGCTATTGCCGATCAGTTGGAGATATATTTCAACAAGGCCAACGCCGGTTCTGGACCCAAACGACTCACGCACCGTCCTATGTTTACTTCTTCACAGATCTCCGGCCGGGTGCTGACCCAGGAATTGGAGTAACTCATGATGCCGAGCTACCTTATATCTTTGGAAATTTAAGCGCGAGCGGGCCACCAAAAGTTGCAGATTTCAGTCGTGCTGGATTATTGGATCTCCTTTGCAGACTCGCTGACCCCGAACGATGGCAAGGGGACGAGTAGTGTGTTGTGAGATGCATATTTTTTGTCTTTCCTCTGACCCTGCCTTTAGGACCTCACTGGGAATTGTACAAGAAAAAGAAGGTATGGACCAATGCCCTTCCGTAACTGAGAAGCACTAAACCTGGTATAGGAAGTACTGGAGCTTAACAGTAACGGTGTGCACCCGATTCCGGATACATATCGAGCCAATACCATCGACGTCATCATTGGACTGAGAGACACATTCTCTTGGTAGATGTCGTCATAAAGAGAAACGATGTACGTGTATGTGGTCCCACTCGAAGGTCACTGGGTCAATCATCAACAATTTAATAGGTGTGATGCCTCGTGACACCCTAGGACGTAACTCCAATCGAAGGCTGCCCAACCAACCCTGTTCTGGTTTCTATTTTATCTATCTTTCTTCCCATTTCTGTTATCCACTATGAACTCCTAGGACATTTACGAATAGGACATATAGACTCCTTTTCTTTTTGACCAAGCCCTAGGCTTGAAGTAAACAGAGCCGTCGTTCAGGGACAAGAACTGATGCTAACCGTGCGACCTGGAGAGAACCCCGGAAATGGTGGGGAAGAAGCACTGGGTTCGACGTGAAATGGCCAAGATCGACGCCCTTACAAGCGTGGCCAATCCTAACGGCCCGATGCTTCACGATGCCGAGCGGCTTTGGGTCCAGTTCTAAGATGTTCGGGATGCGTCCACAGATACGACCAGGCAACAAGACGCGGAACCGGCTCTGGAGCGAATCCACATCCAACCGCAAGATAGTATAGATCAATATATCGCCCGCTTTGAGGACCCGGACGAAAAGGCTGGGTGGTTGGAGGTGGACCGAGGAACGATCGAAACATTCCATACAGGTACGCGACTGGCCACAAATCGCGCGTTTCCTTTGAGTTCGCTAAGGAAATCCTGAAATCGGCGTGTTATTGGGTCCAGACTGGGTCCTTTACTGGGTCTATGCTTAGACTAGCCAGATTATTCTTCGTTTGGATGCCACGCGGCTCGTAGCTTTCGATATCGTCCACTTGCTACAGGATGGGACGTTCAGCTTTGGTCCAGCTCCTATTCTGGCTACGGTAACAGAAGACGCTTGACTTGTGTGTGTGTGATAGTTCCTAGGTCACAGTCGTCCTAGATTACGGCTCTAATTGCCAACAAGGGCTCTAGGGTTCAGTGTTTCGATGTGGAGAGGAAGGAGACATAAGGATTTGCAAGATCAAGTCAAGAATGAGGCTTGACCTGAGTAAAGGCTAGGTCTTACATACAGGTAATTACAAGTCAGTCACATACGAGTCAGGCTACCTAGTCATACACTACAGAACCGGAACCAGAAGGCGAGTCAGGGCGGGGGACGAGCCTGAGTCAGGGCGCGGGGAAGATGGGACTTGTGGGAAAGTATTAGGTAAGGGGCTACACAATGGTGGTTGTGGTGTTGTCTGAATCTGAGCTCGGATCTGTGGCCGTGGTTGCTGCGGTTGTGATTGTGGCAAGGTATTCGGCGGTGCCGCATGTTGAAGCGATGGGTGGTGCACGGTAGGATAACTAAGAGTAGGAGTAAGGCTAACTGAAGGGGGTTTGAATAAGGCATCATCAGGATAAAAGGGCACACCCTGTAAAGCCTCCGTTATTTCAAATAGGCTCGCATACGGCGAGTAGCGAGTAAAGACCAACCTCATCTGGCTTCCCATCGGGTTTGACCTTTCTCCAAAGCAAGCGAAAGGAGCTTCCATTTTTAACCGACGGTCCAGAGCTTGCATACGCCGCAGCTGAGAGCACATCAAGCAACCTCTCGCGAACGACGGGTGAGGTGTACTGCGAATTAAGGATATCTTCTAGGGTCCCTAAGAACTTTCTTTTGGCGCACTGATGTACAAAGAACCCAGATGTGTTCCGTAACATGATGGCCCAAAGCTGTGTGGACAAAATTAGTAGGTGATGCATCCGATGGGAGATGGGAGTAGGCGCGCCCTTCCCGCTGAGAGTTGTTGGGGCACATCACCGTATCTGAAGTTGAAATCAAATTAAAGAAGTACGACAGGAAATGCTGGTGGAAACGCACTTGAATTCTCTACTAAGAGCCTTGGCCGCTTCCTTTGCATTCGCTTTGGTAGCTGATGCTCGTTCACAGACATCGATGACGACCGCCCAGTCTTCGCACGCGATCGCAGTCAAGTACCCTAGGGGCAGAAAGAAATCAGGAATGATGGGTGGCAGCGAGTCAGGCCAGGAAGATGAAATACCGATCATCCTGTGGAGGTCTTGTTGACCGTCATCCCTGTCGCGGATGTCGCGGCGGTGACAGTCCCGATCACCGGGGTCTTCCCAGCTCCAGGACCCGCCACGCTCCTCCTTTTTCTTCGCGAATGGAACCTTCGCTGGGTGCGTGCACAAGGGAGTCGTCACCGCGAATCGAACGTGGGACGTCGGTGTAGGGGGGCAGGGGCGATAACCGGGGGTTTGGGGCGTTGAGGTGCCCACCGCCGGATTGGCGCTTCGACCATCCTTTTCGCGTTCTCGGGTGTCATTTGGGTGGGACGAACGGAGCTGGGGTGTCCCCATAAACGGAGATACGGTTCGCGGCGAATTGACAGGTTGGGGGTTGACCAAGGGGGACGAAACCCCTGGGGGGGAAGATCCGAGCGAAGAGGAGCGGGAAGAGCTCAAGGGCACGAGCTTGGGTGGTTCTGGGGCGTTGTTGGGGTCAGCGGCGAGGACGTGCCAGTTGTCGCCGTCGGATGAGGTTGTCGTGTGATGATGGGCGTCGTGAGACGGAAGGAGGGAACGGAGCTGATAGAGGGGTTGTATCGATTGGTAGTGGGATTGATGAGGTCGAGATGTCTGGAACTCCTGCTGTCGGAAAGGAACGCAACGCACGTGAATCAGTAAACGAAAAACCAAGAAGAAGGAAAAAGGAGGTCGGGAAAAAGACAGGAAAGGTAGTATGATGTTACTGTGCTGTACCGTACCTCTGAAGAGTCGGCGGAAGTCAGATCGGGGGGGGACGTCCCGCGATGCTGGGGTGACTTTGGCGAGCTTTGGTTTGTCCCTTGTGAACAATTTCGCTGGGAGAGGAGTGATAAGGATAATGGGGGGGGATGAGATGAGTAGGAGGGAAAGAGGACAAGACGGCCAAGACCTGATGCGGGATCGCACCTGGGCGCTAAGACGGAGGCGGTTAATCACTGGTTAATCATAATCATGATCAGAGACTTGTCTCTCCCCTTGGCGGCTTATCATGGATGCTATGCACGTACTGTAGACCAGGGCTGACAACGCCATGCAAAGACCTCGAGGATTCGCTGGCTTACGGTAGGTATAGCCGTAATTTGCGTAGCAAGGTTCAAACTTGTCAACTTAATCTACGAGAAATGATTCCTTACGGGATCGCGATGCGCATTATCGCATTTCAGGCCAACCGAGGCACGATCTGCCTGGTTCGTTCTGCTCTAGTCTAGCACTGTCTACTGTACTGAATCACCAGGGAACAACACGGACATGAGTCATTTGAGGATATCATTCGCGTTCAAGGTGGTTCTCAGCATCGTCACACACCTCCTGGCAATCTCGTGGGAATGCTGAGGGGCATTGCACTCGCCTTCCCCTCTAAAATATCATCAACGATAGTGGACTTTCCCACCTTCCATGCGACGCTCCTCCTTGAGCGTATCAGACAGAAAAGACTGTGGACAGAGGAGAAATAACAAGGGTCACCACAACTCGGAAGTTCAGGGGCCAGCACCAGAAAACACCATACTTCTATCCACCGACTCCTATCGCAACTGATGTATCAGCCAACAGCACCTCGATGCCGAACATGGCCACATACGCAGCTACCTGAGCCTGAAAACGCAACATATTAATCCGACAAAGTTATAACATCACTCAACTCTAAGGAATGACTGGGGAGATCTATGAAACATTATGCATTATAGCTTAATTACGTATTCAGTTACACAGCTGCTTTCCTCCTGCCGTCAGGAAGGACTGGTATAATCTCTCGCACCGATCGACTAAACGTGATGCTTCCTCTTCGTATTCGGGCCATGTATAGAATGGCGTAGCCGCAATGGTGTTACGTCCCATCAAATCTGTTTGGGAGTGCAAACGCAGTGGAAGCGCGTCGTCTTTCTGCTTGTCCTCTTGCGCAATGGGTGTCCCGGCGGCAGAAAGAGAGATGGGGATGAAAGCGAGGGGTGCTAGGCAGACGTAAACCGTAGCTACGGCGCCATTCCACGCTGAGATGTTATGTTGCAAAGAGCCAAACAACCGGGCCTGCGAAAACGGACATAGCCAACTCAGTCAACCTGACGTATTCGCAACGGAAAAGAACAAAAGGACGCACGACGTAAAAGATGAATATTTTGATGTAAAACTTAATACCAGCATCAAGTGCCGTGTGCATAGAGGAGTCCACCACACCGGGGTCCACAGTGAAATAGCGAATTGAGGCAGAAGGGCCTATGCGGCGCGAGAGCTCGGAACGGATTAAGTCCATCTGGAATTTGGTTGCCTCGTATGGTTTTGGGTTGTCTGCAACCTGCCAATCTTCTGCGTCGTGAGCATCGGCGCTTGCCTGGTGTGAGGACATCCACAGGACGCGGCCAGGCCCCGTCCGCGATGCTGCAAGCTTTCCCTCCAAGGCCCGGCACTGAGAATAAATGAATGAAATAGATACCACACACGACGAGTATCAGATCCCATAAGCAAACATAAATGCGGTCGAAGTGCTCGAAGTAGACGCACGAGAATGTAATGTCCAAAGACGTTACACTGCCAAGCCCACCCGAGCCCATCGTCGCTCATCAAGCCAACATTCTGAACATAGTAGGCCGGCTCTATCACCACCTTGAACGGGCTGAGCTCGAGGATATTCCCCCAGAGCTGCTGGCAGAAGAGCAGCCACGAGATTTTGAGGAACGGCGCGACTCCAGCGTTGCATACGAGGTGCGACACGTACGGATACCTATATCGCACCGGCCCCCCCATCACCACCAGTTAGCAAGGCAAGCAAAAAAAAGAGAGAAAACATTCCAGGACTCACGTGCGTGCCACTTCGTCCGCAAACGCGAGGGTGCCCTGCACCGAAGCCAAGTCAAGCAGGTGGACCGAAACGACAAGGTTCGCGCGGAAAGCCGCTACGCGCTCTGCGGCGCCTGGAGTAGACCTCAACGGTGCTACGTCGCGCTCGAACAACTCTAGCAGCTTCTTGCGCGCGGCCTCCGCCCGCTGCCGGCTGCGACACGCCATGATGAGGGTCAGACCTGAGCAGGGGTACTCGAGGCCTGATGCATTGTCGTCGTCCGCACCTCCTGACCGTGAAAAGACGGGGCACGCATCATCTGGAATATCTTGCGCGAGGCCGTAGAGGAGGCGACGACAGATTCCGAAGCCCACTCCGCTGTTGGCACAGGGGGTAAGCGAAACGGTAGACGCGTCTAAAATTGACAGGGCCTTATATACGCACTTATTTGCACCAGTTACGATGATTATGGGTCGCGTTGGATCTTTTGCTGGGGACATAGGGATATGTAGATGGTCGTTTGTGTTCCCAGTGACATGGGAAGCTTGACTCTATGGTGACGGTTGAGTCGTACCACTTTCCAGCTTTAGCCCTAATCCGCTTTATGTAACTTACATATAATGTAAGTAATTCTTAGGTGCGATAAGTTAAAACTAAAATATTTGACAAAATGTAACCAAACACCGAACCACGATACAAGAGACTCGGAGTAGACTGCCTGCGAGACACGAAAGCCTCGCATTTGTCACTACCTATGATTCCTTTCCTGTATAGCCAACTGGTCTTTTCCGCTGCACTTGTATTTCCATTGTGCCTCGTGGCCAACCTTGGCATGTCATGGTTCAAAGCACTCGTACGCTACGGACTCCGAGTCAAAGGGCAAAGAAAACGCGCCTCAATCATGATGCTGCAAATTAGGATAGCCGGCACCCTTGTTCCACATGGTACATACAACAGTACTCGCGCTCGGCACCCGTGCTGAGTGTGCTACGAATCGGAACATTGAGTGTAAATGGGGAAGTGGATGGAATGTGCTATGCAAGGGACATATGGGTGAATGACTCTGAGTCAAGGCGTCGTCTAAACTATTTTCCGATTACAACTAATTTATCATTAGGGTCTCTCGAACATCCATTATTTTTCCCATTATTTTGTCCCTGGTCAACACCCTAATATGATCTACTGCCTTGGTTAACTTTGCTGGCTTGGACGAGTTGAGCTTAGGACACATCATCCATCACGGCCAGAGGTCTCAGCGCGTGCACTCCAACATCTGAAAACGCACTTATTCAGCGCGCTTGGTAACTATGCTGAGTGTATTGTGGATCGGAATAAAGGGTGGGGCCGCTATCTAACGGCCTCTATTTAATGGGTACGGCGTACCACCTGGGCCATTGCAGGGGCAAGGGACCACCTTTGCGCGACTTCATAGACCTGGCATCATGTGGACACCCCTTCTCAACTCGCTTTTCTTTGCCTACTTCCTAACTGGCTCCTATTCTCAGACTGGCAGCGAGCCGCGCGTGCAACTCGGAGACACGACACTCACGGGAAAAACGCTCCAACCTTCTAACCTCGAATTTTTTGGGGGTCATTGTCCTCTCATTTTGACCTGAACGTTTTTCACCCTCTCTTCCAGGAATCCCTTTTGCCGAGCCTCCCATCGATGGCCTCCGCCTTTCTCCTCCCAAGCCCAAGTACTCCCTCTCTCCCCTTCAATCATTCGATGCTCGTAATTTCGGTCCGCCGTGCTTACAGCCCGTATGCTTCTCTTGTCACTTCTCTATCTGGGAACCCATTCTCGTTTCACAGCAATTGAATGCGAATATGTCGGAGGACTGTCTCACAATTAACGTATTCAGACCTTCTGGTGTTGGCGTCAACTCATCTCTGCCTGTCATGGCCTGGATTCACGGAGGTGGATTCTTAAGTGCGTGGGTGGATGTCTCCGCGTTTAGGTAAACTTATGCTCCTTCACAGCCGGTGCTTCTCTACTCTTTGACGGAACTCCTCTCGTCGGACAATCTGTGGCTCGTGTACGGCGCTCATTGCACTCCATTATGTTCTCTACTCTTAGTAATGGACGTAACTCACAGGGAACCCCCATCATTTTTGTGTCTTTCAACTACCGTCTTGGACCTCTCGGCTTCCCTCAAGGACCTGAGGCTGTGGAACAAGGTGCGCTCAACCTCGGCCTGCACGACCAATGGGTCGCTCTTCAGTGGGTGCAGAAGAATATCGCATTGTTTGGTGGAGATCCCTGTAAGGTATGTCCGGGCCATCGTTCCCTTCGTTGGCTGCATCACAATCCATTATAGGTCACCGTTTTTGGAGAGAGCGCAGGAGCAATGTCTACATCCCACCATTACCTCAACGAAGATTTTTCAACTGTTGCCCGAGCTGCTGTACGCCCTATTCTCTCGTACATTGACGAGGTACCTCATCTCACGATGACACATATGCCAGATCTTCGAATCAGGAACCGCGTCCACTCTTTCACTCTTCGATGCCTATCGTGAAACACCCTCTTGGATGCACTTTGCAAACAGCATACAATCCTGTGCCACAGCATCGGCGAACAATACGTTTTCATGCCTCAGGTCCGCGAGCTCGTCGGATCTCCTTGCCGCTATTAGCACCGGATTGGCCCTCGAGCTATACCCCTTCCAACCTGTCCTTGATGGGCCTGGGGGAATTGTGAGTGACTACCCTGCGAAGCGACTATCACGTGGGGCCGGCGGACAAGTACCGCTTATGATTGGCACGAATCTCGACGAAGGTCTGTTCCCTCTAAGCTGGCGGACACTATACTCATGCAAACACAGGGACACTCTTCATTGTACCGCAGTTTCCGACTGAGGATATCTCGATATGGCTGAATGTCAATGCTACTCCGTCTCCGCTTGGTGCCGATGCCCTGAGCGCTGGGATAGACAAAGTGATGTCGCTTTATCCCGATGACCCCGAAGCGGGCTCGCCATTTGGCACAGGAAATCAGACTTTTGGCACTGGAACTGGATACAAGCGGGGAGCCGCGATCTGTACGTCGTCCCCATCATCTGCACTTTGGGCCACTTTTGAATTGATGATCTACTGTCGCTTAGTTGGGGACATGCACTTCCAAGCCCCACGGCGGTTCTGGACCCAAACAAGTTCTGCACCGTCCTACACTTACCTCTTCACCGATTCCCAGCCGAGCGCTAACCCAGCACTTGGAGTATTCCATTCTGCTGAGCTACCTTATCTTTTCGGAAATGTCTCCACGGCTGCACCACCAAAAGTTGCAAATCTGAGTCGTGCTATGCTGGATTATTGGATCTCTTTCACAGTCTCACTGACCCCGAATGACGGCAAGGGGACAAGTAGTGCGTTGTGACACGCAATTTGTTACTTCTTCTGACCCTTCATTCAGGACCTCATTGGGGGGTGTATGGGAAAACCAAGGTATGGCATAATGCTCTCGCAATTGTGAAAGACGCAAACCTGGTACAGGGAGTACTTGAACTCAACAGCAACAACACGCGCATGATTCCGGACAAATACAGGGCGACTTCTATTGAATTTATCGTCGGATTGAGAGACATGTTGTCCTGGTGACCGAAGCCAGCGCTGGGGGTCGTTGTGAAGAGAAGCATATGTTGGGGCAGATCTCTGCCAACCCGCGCGTGTGTGGCCGCATAAAGTTGATTCAAGACTTTGCTTTTCCTTAATTTTCTTATTTTCTCGAAATGTTGCCTTGCCTGGCTTTTTAGAATAGCAACAGTGTGTACCACGAGGAAACTTGTGCGTTTTCTCCAGATCAATCACCCCTGTTCTAAATTTCCTCGCCCTGCATGATATCTATATATTTCCCTAAGGATATTACGACCAGACTATTGTCCTGCCGCTCGCCGTGGGCAAACGCAGACGTGCGGCCCCTGTGTAACCGCCGCTTAGTGACGCGTGAATATGCGTGAATCCCAGTCTAGACAAAAATGAGACTGGTACTGGGATTACCGGTACTACTGATGCTGTCTGATCCGGCAGCAAAATTCAAAAAAAAAAAAAAAAAAAGATCCGGCGGCAACCTGATACAAGGGTCGGGATATGTACATCAGCGCGCAGACATCAATACATGCGCACATAGACGTGGCGTCCCCGTCGCGCTCTGCACTGCCTCACTGGAGGAATGGAGGTGATCCAATATTAGACTGCGTACGTAACACGACAATACATCATCGTTTCCCTCTCATCGCGTGCACACTATCCGTATCTTAACAACTGATTTAAGTAGTACTAGTGCGCATTGCGTTAATCTTTTAAAGGCCATGAGAAATGTCTGGCAGGCCGTTTTCTGAGTTACCTCGGACACATGGCCGATTCGGAGCGGCCCGGGACGATCCGGCCAGTGCCTGAACGTTGTCTGGTCCGGACTCCGGAGCCGGAGCAGCCTATCCGGCTAGTGCCACTGCCACGGTGCAGTGCCTCAGATCTCAGAGGCTGCTGCCATGGCACTGGCAGTGCGTGACTCCACCATCATGCCATCATGTCACTCTAGTATATGACTCCTCTGCTGAAAGCCAGTTGATCTCTCCATCGTGCTGGTATTTCTCATTGCGTCTCTTACCTCTCGCCTGGAGTTGTGTCAGCTATACGATGTCTTATGGCCATTTTTGGCATGTTATGGTCCGAAGGCATTCGCGCTTCAATACAAACCTACGGCCAAAGAGCAAAGGACATGCACACCAGTCACAGTTCTGCGCATCAGAAGAGCTGGGGCCTTGAAACGTACGTGGTGAGCGCGCTAGGTGACTATGCTCGGTATGCTGTGGATCGAAGATCTGCCAGTGGGTGGGCGGCCTTCAGAAGTCAAGCGTTGGCCACCTATTTAATACGCACCGGCCATTGGAGAAAAGAAGCACACCTTAGAATCATGTTGACACTCCTTCTCATCTCGCTTTTCTTGGCCACCTTTCTGACTGGGTGCCATTCTCAGACTGGGGGAGAGCCGTGCGTGCAACTCGGAAACACGACGCTCATAGGAAAAGCACTTCAACCCTCTAACCTCGAATTTTTCGGAGGTCATTGTCCTCTTCAAGTCATTTGACCCGAACTTTCCTCACTCTCACTTCTAGGAATCCCTTTTGCCGAGCCTCCCATCGATGGCCTCCGCTTTTCTCCTCCCAGGCCTAAGTACTCCCTCTCTCCCCTTCAGTCATTCGATGCTCGGAATTTCGGTCTCCCGTGCTTACAGCCTGTGAGCACCCCTCGTTGCTTCTGTCTGGGAACACATTCTTATTTCTACAGCGATCGAATACGAATATGTCGGAGGACTGTCTCACAATCAACGTATTCAGACCTTCTGGTGTTGGCGTGAATTCCTCTTTACCTGTCATGGTCTGGATCCACGGAGGTTCATATATAAGTGCGTGTCTGGATATTTCTACATTAAGATGAACTTATGCCTCTTCATAGCTGGTGGATCTTTGTTCTTCGACGGAACTCCTCTTGTTGGTCAATCCATTGCTCGTGTACGCACCTCATCACACACCTTTATGTTCTCCACTCTCTTAGTTATGGACCTTTCTTACAGGGAACCCCGATACTTTTTGTGTCTTTCAACTACCGTCTTGGACCTCTCGGCTTCCCTCAAGGACCTGAGGCTGTGGAACGAGGTGCGCTCAACCTCGGCCTGCACGACCAATGGGTCGCCCTTCAGTGGGTACAGAAAAACATCGCATTGTTTGGTGGGGATCCCTGCAAGGTATGTCCGTGGGTCCTCGTCCTCCCCTCATTGTCTGTATCACGATCCATTACAGGTCACCATTGTCGGACAGAGCGCAGGGGCAATGTCGATATCCTATTTTTACCTCAATGACGATTTTTCAACTGTTGCCAGAGCTGCAGTACGTGCTCTTTCTGGCACGTTGACGAGATGCCACAATTTATATGACGCATATCACAGATCTTAGAATCAGGAACCGCATTCGCTGTTTCTAGTTTCGATGCATCCCGTGGAACACCCTCTTGGATGTTCTTCGTCCACGCCATACCATCCTGTGCCACGACATCGGCGAACGACACGTTTTCCTGCCTCATGTCAGCCAGCTCCTCAAATCTCGTTGCCGCCATAAATGCTGGGTTTGCCCTCGAATCAGTCCCTTTCCACCCTGTCCTTGATGGTCCTGGGGGTATTGTGAGTGACTACCCTGCGAAGCGACTATTACGCCAGGCTGGCGGACAAGTACCGCTTATGATTGGCACGAATCTCGACGAAGGTCTGTCCCTGTCAGGTTGACAGGTACCAAACTCATGTAAGCACAGGGACGAGGTCCTTTCCGCCGCAGTTTCCGACTGGAGAGATTTCGATGTGGCTGAATGCAAATGCTACACCGTCTCCACTTGGCGCTGATGCCTTGATGTCCGGGATGGATAAAGTGATATCGCTCTATCCGGACGATCCTAATGCGGGCTCGCCATTTGGCACGGGAAATCAAACTTTTGGTACTGGACCTGGATACAAGCAGGCAGCCGCTATCTGTACGTCGTCACCATCATCCACCCTTTGAACCACTTTTGTATTAATGGGCTATTGTCGATTAGTTGGGGATATGCACTTCCAAGCCCCACGGCGGTTCTGGACACAAACGATTTCCGCACCGTCCTGGGCTTACCTTTTCACAGATCCCCAGCCGAGTGCTAACCCAGCGCTTGGAGTGCCTCATAACGCAGAGCTACCTTATCTCTTTGGAAATATATCCACAACCGGGCCACCAAAGGTTGCAAATCTGAGTCGTGCGATGCTTGATTATTGGATCTCTTTCGCAGTCTCGCTGAACCCGAACGATGGCAAGGGGACGAGTAGTGCGTTGTGATACGCACCAATATTTTTGTGACTTCCTTTGACCATTCCTTCAGGACCTCATTGGGGCTTATACGGGAAAACCAAGGTATGATTTCTTGCCCTTGCAATCGAGAAATTCTAAGACCTAGCATAGGGAGTTCTGGAGCTCAATAGCAACAACTTGCGCATGATCCCGGATCAGTACAGGGCTACTTCTATTGATTTCATCATCGGATTGAGAGATATGTTGTCCTGGTGACCGAAACCAGCGCCAGAGGTCATCGTAAAAAGGACGTACATCTGTTGGAGCAAGAATCAGACACCCCCGCGTGTGTGGTCGACGCGGAATTGGTTGAAAACTTAGATTTTTTTTACCTTATTTCCTTTATAATTGATCAAGTAATAAGTGGTTTATGTGTGTGTGAAGAAACTTGTGTGTTTGTCCCGGATCAGTTGCCCTTTTCCCCGCTTCCATCGCCCCGTGTGAAATGATCCACGCATGTTGCAGGGTGTACATGTAAACTGCTTGTCTCTTGAAGAACTCGGGGTTTGTACAACCGGAAGAAAATGCGGAGACGCCGCCCAAATGTGGGCCACTGCTCAACCTCGTAGTATGCAGCATCCGGAGTCCACTCACTGGCATTCAGTTACGTTGCTTGTGCTCACACCACCTATCACGTGTTTGCATTTCGGGTGCCCATAGAGTACGTAATATTTTCACACATGTTTCGCTTACTCTGTTGCCGCGCACGTCTTATACTCACTCGAACTTCCCCTTTCCCTCCGAGTCTTTGTCGCGTGGTGTCTTTCATGTCATTCGCCAGCTACAAACTGCCGCACTGCTAGAGACAATTTTGCCATTGGTGAGCCAAAACATCGCTCTCTGGCGGCAACCTAGGAATGGAAACTGGCTGTGCGTTTTCGCGCCCGCCACTCCCTAAACCTGTATTTGAGACCCTATGCGTCCTCCCCTATATAACCAGTTGACGTGCCTGCTGGGCTTTCATCGCACTGAAAGTTTCTCAACCACGTGTGTCATACCCAGCTTGAGACGTCATGGTTCGGAGCATTTGTTCGCACGCTAGACCTCAAGTCACAAGTCACAAGTCACAGAGCGAGCACATATTCCAATCATGGCCTGCAAATGAAAGGAGTACCCAATCTCTTTGGACACGTAAGCACAAGTGGGCCGCCAAAAAAAGTTACCAATTTGAGCCGGGTTATGGTGGATGATTGGATTTCTTTTGCAGTCTCACTGACCCCGAATGACGGCAAGGGGACGAGTAGTGCGTTGTGATGCGCGTCAATTCTTCTACCCCTTTAGGGCCTCATCTGGGACCAAACGAGAAAACCAAGGTATGGCTCAATGCCCTTACAAATCTGAGGTACTCAACCTACTATAGGCTGTACTGGAACTTAACAGCAAGAGTGTGCGCATGATTCCGCACGAATACCGGCTTATTTCTATTGACGTTATCATCGGATTGAGAGAGACATTGTCCTGGTAAATAAAGCTAGAGTTGAAGGTCGTGGGAAAGAGAGATATACATCTAGATGGTCCCACTCAAATGTTGAAGGTCAAACCGTTGGAGGCGCTGTTTGAGGTTGAAGCGCAGCCACACACAAAGCTGACTGTGCTGCATACCGTATACCCGGGGCGCTGCGGGCGCCGGACTCCGGACTGTGCATCCGGACTCCGGAAGAGTGCAGTCCCGGGATGATGATACTCGCGACACTTGCTATAGCTTGCTAGCTTGAAACACGGGCGCAGTTGCATACGGACGCATTTCAATACCGGCTCTTCACTTGTCTCCTGTGATAGCGGGACCTATATTTTGTTCCACTGTAATTATACGTGCGACAACACTCGTTTACTCAATCCTTTTTCCGAAGACATTTCGCTGAGTGCAACCACGCGTAGCGAAAACCAGACTGGTCAGACACGGAACAGGATCCCGACACTGAAAGTTTGCACGGACGCTTTTGTATTCCATTCTTCTCCTTTTGTTCTCGATTACGCGGACCATGACTGCATATGCACAGCCACTGATTTTTAATTAAACGTGGCGTGGATAATTTAAGGATCTATGGCCACGAATAACCCTCTTATTACACGACAACCCGATCGCTATTTGCCAATATATCGCATGGCGGCAATTTGCGACAACAGGGACCGAACGTAGTGGCAGAATGTGGGTGGTATGAATGCGACGAGCCGACGGCTTCAGTCATCTGTACAAATGCATCTGCTCCTACTTTGCCTGGTCCCTCCTCATCAGCACCTTGCACGCACACGCACGCATGCCACTGTACCCCCTTTTCGCGCCAACTCCCACGGCACGATAGGGTAACTGGTAACTTACCACCACCTCAGCGCCCGGCCCGCTGCCAGGCCTTTGGTGCCGCCTTGAATTGGTGTTCGTGTGCCTGGATCCTCACCATCATGATGATGTTTGCCTGTTCATCATAATCATAAGTATCATGATATAGTCAGCAACACCTTCATTCGGCCGGGTCTAACAATTAATTAGATGACTATCACCTGGGTTCTCTCCCTTAGAGTCCCTTTATGCTACATCACTTCTATGCTCCGTGTTACTCACCGCCAACTGCTGAAACCGCCGAACTCCTACAGTAGTAACAGATGGCAACAAAAACAACACACCATCACAATCTAAGAAGGGAATGCGGCGTGCCATTGCCCCTTTCCCCTGCTAAATCCACCCTTGGCTGATCCATCCCTTATGTTCCGCCCTGGAAGACCACCTGATTTGACCCTTGAACTTGTGTTTCCATCGCATCTCTTGTATATCACCTGCAGTCATATCGACGGTCTATGTCGCGGCCAGCCTTGGCGCGAGGTGGTTCAAAGTGACCATATACCATATACGAGATCTTGGCTCACATCAAAGAAACTCACGCCCCATGATCGATGCATGATCCACAGATTGAAAGTCCGGGACAAGCGGGGCGTTGGTCATTGATCCACCGGTGACCGGAATTGGCTTCTATTTCGAGATCTGAGGACTATCGAAGACTTGGAAGACATCGCCTCGGCGGAACAAGTGCGGGCGAATGGGACGGGAGTCAGGGACTACGTCAGGTATTTAAAGGTCGTCGACCACCAACTTTACTCTGTACCACGGCATTGATGATGTGGTTTCAGAGACTCGCCACGATGTGGCCACTCCTCAACTCGCCCTTCTTGGCCACCTTGATGACCGAGTTCCATGCTATCAGCCAGCCAACCGTGCGATTCGGAAACACCACCCTCATAGGAAGTAGTCTTCAACCTTCTAACCTGGAATTTTTCGGAGGTTATTGCTATCTCATCTTGATCCTATATCTTCCTTACCCTTCACTCTCAGGCATCCCGTATGTCGAGCCTCCAGTCGATGGCCTCCGCTTCTCTCCTCCCCAGCTCAAGTATTCGCTCTCCCCCCTGAAATCGTTCGATGCTAGCAATTTCGGTAACCCATGCCCACAGCCTGTAAGCCACCCCTCGTATCTCTTCCGTGCGAAACCCCATTCTCTTTTCTGCAGCAATGGCACCCGAATATGTCAGAGGACTGTCTTACACTGAACGTATTCAGACCTTCCGGTATTGGCGCTCATGCCTCTTTACCTGTTATGGTTTGGATCCACGGAGGCGGATTTTTGAGTGCGTGGTTGGTGTCTCTGTGTTTTGGTAACCTAATTTCCTTTCACAGATGGTGCTTCTTCGCTCTATGATGGAAGTCCTCTCGTCAAACGATCTGTGGATCGTGTATGCACCTCATCGCAGCCTCATTTCTTCTTGACTCTCTTAATGATGGATGTCATTAGGGAACCCCAATCCTGTTTGTTTCCTTCAACTACCGTATTGGGCCTCTCGGCTTTCCTCAAGGACCCGAGGCTGTGAATGGAGGAGTCCTGAACCTTGGCCTACATGACCAACGGACGGCTCTTCAATGGGTGCAGAATAACATCGCATCGTTTGGTGGAGACCCCTGTA
>Ga0307510_10001813_pt1 | contig 23883 bp, 23 predicted proteins | sample 12_EM_MG_FD_207224 | JGI IMG/M metagenome (GOLD analysis project Ga0307510, IMG submission 207224) | Populus trichocarpa ectomycorrhiza microbial communities from riparian zone in the Pacific Northwest, United States - 12_EM | ecosystem: Host-associated > Plants > Roots > Unclassified | place...
TATTTACCTTGAAATCACTATAATCCAGCCTAAACACCAAAAGAAAGACAACACAACCAGACCCATCCTTCATCCATTTTCGTCAGATTCATTGTTGCCGATTTTCGAATCATTCACGGCACATCAGGTTTCATATAAGTCCACCTAAGGGGGTCCATTAGGGTTTCTTTAAGTCTAGAGTCAGTATAAATAAAGACATAACCAAACCTGTAAGGTTACGTAATTTTTAGATCAATAAACTTCTTTTCCGCACTTGTTGTGTGTTGGTGGGATAATCTCCCTTGGTTCTCCAAGGAACTGAAAACGACTTATCGAATAACAACTGTCTTCGTGGCGTCATCCTTATACTTCTCGTTCGCGAATCAATATTTGTTGGGTGGGGGTTTCTGTTTCCAATAGTGCTAGTGCCTAGGGACAAGCTATCTTTGTGTCACACTCCTATCAAACCTGATTTACTTGACTTTCTGGGAATTGGTGTCTTTGCGTGTGGGTTGCGTGACCACATGATCACGAGGTTCGCATCAATAAGGATTCCACATTAATATGGAGTTCATATCACACATGGAAACTATGTTGTTTCCCATTAAATATCCTTGCAAGACTAGAAAATTCCTAAAACCAACTGCCACATCCTTGTAGGAAATGAATCTTAGCTAAATAGAAAGTTCATAAGTCAAAAGGAAGTAAATAACAAAATTCATACTACCTTTGTTGACCAATATTGTGATACCTTCCCGAACTCTGATTGACTTAAAATGTGACCCTAGGTAGGACAACATGTCAGGCGATTCCACATAAAATTGTCGTTTGATCCAACGGTCAAATTGAGAATTATAACTATTGCCATAAAACTAGATGGTTGCACATTTTACATCAGAATTAGAATTTGATTTCTTTTTTGTTGTTCGGATCGTATTAGTTGGTGACTCTAAAAAAAGCCCTTAAAGTAGAGAACATGTTGATGAAGAGTTAATATCTTCTTTGAAGATAGATAGAGATCATTATAAGTTAAAGTGGGAAGATAAAAAAGAGAAGAACACATTAGTTGATCTCACCATTGAGGAGGAAAGAAGCTTGAGAGCTCGATACTAGGTTCAGGTGGACGAGGAAAAGGAAGCCGAATCAAATATGAGAGAATATCTAGACAAAGTAAATGCCCTAAAAAACCGATTTTTTGCAACACAAATCGAGCTTGAGTCCCGAGAGGAGGAAGTGAAGAAAATGCAAGAACAATTTGAGTAGTGGCAGGACTATATCAACAACTTTAATGTACAACTAAATACTAAAATAGCTGAACTCGATATAGAGAAAGAAGAACTGCAAAGGGTCAGAAATCAGATCTAGTAGTTAGGGAAGATGGTTCAAATACTGGAAAGGAACAACGAATCATTCGCCATCAATAATGGAACACTACTTCAAGACAGCACTCTATTCCATTACAAGATTGAACAAATTGACAAGCTAATTGATATGGCTGCCTGAAAGGCCAATGAGCTATGAGTGACAGCTTCCGGGATTAGTAACAACGTCAACAAATATAGAGAATATTTGAATGAAGTCTCCTCTTTTATCAAGAATGTATGATGCGAACTTCGTGATCACGCAACCCACAATCAAGATTGAGATCTGATCCCGGAAAGCCAAAAACGGTCTGACAGGAGTGTTATACAATGAAAACCTGCCCCAAGGCACCAATACTATTGGAATGAAGTAGAATGACGCCATGAAGCCAGTTAATCTTCAATCAGTCAGATTCAGTTCGTTCAAGAACTGAAGAATGCAAGAATCACTCTCACACGTTAAAACTGAAAAATTCAGAAGTAATATTCTTCAATGGCTGCCAAAATTAAGGTTACATGTGTTTAAATAGTTCTTAAAAGTAACCCTAATGGATCTATCCTTGTGGGCTGAACTGACCCACATACAAAAGATTAACTGGCTTCATAGTGTTATTCTACTTTATTTCAATAGTGTTGGTACCTTGGAGCAGGTTTTCATTGTTTCACACTCCTATCAGACCTATCTCAGCTTTCCGGGATTAGATCTCAATCTTGATTGTGAGTTGCGTGACCACGTAATCATGAGGTTCGCATCATCAAAGGTTTGAGCTTGGATATATGCCCAAGAAAGGGGATTACAAGCGGGCTGCCCAGATTAGAAGGGAGGCAAGAATGACAATGATTAAAGGAAGAGAGTCAGAGGAAGAGGACTTGCCATCCCACCGCTTTAAGCATCTTTTCCAAGGTCTTCAGAAGTAACTAAGTCCCACATAGCAGATCTTCACATCAGCGCCCTTGATTGCCAAAAAGAGTGATGGATAGAGGAGGCAAGGGTGGAAATAAAGGATGAAGTTCTCGCATGGATTTTTGTCCACGCCATTGAAGAGCCCTCTACAAGAGCTTTTGTGCAAAGATTAGCTGAAGGAGAGGTGTACCACAATTGGAAGAAGCTCATGTTCCTATTATGTTCAGAAAGTAATTGCTCTTGTTTGATCATGTTGAATGTTCCGGTCTTGTTGGTAATGTGGCTCATAACGCCACAAGACTTCCTATGTTAAATGAGCACCCTTGTTTTAATGAGATCAAACATTTTTCTTGTGTCTATAATTTGTCTTCATCCTTGTATCTCTTCGCAAACAACACACTTACACGAGCACACCTTACACTTTCAAGAATCCTGAAAGTCCCAACGATTCATGAAGCTACTGCACTAAGAATAATCGGCCAAACTTTGATAATATTATTGCAATAGGTGATGAAGAATGGAAAGAAGAAGATATGAAAGAGTTAGAAAACTCTAAGAGAACATGGAAACCTACTAGTGAAGAGTTAGAATTCATCAATTTAAGAACTGAGCAAAAGAAGATGGAGTTAAATGTCGGTGCTCTTGTTACAACCAAGGAAAGAAATAGGCTAGTCTCTCTCTTACATGAGTATGCAGATGTTTTTGCAGGGACTTATATAGATATGCCCAGTCTAGACACTTACATAGCGATGCATAAGATTCCTTAGGTAGAGGGAAGCAAACTAGTTAAGTTGAAAACCAGATGAATGCGCCCAAATATGCTACTCAAGGTGAAGGCAGAAATACAAAAACAATGGGATACAAGATTTCTGGATGTGGTCCATTATCCTCAATGGGTAGCTAAAGTGGTTGTAATTCCCAAAAAGGATGGCAAGATTCGAGTGTATAAGGCGCTGCCCAAAGGATGATTTTTCTTTACCCCACATAGATGTTCTGGTTGATAAGGCTGCAAAGAATGCCCACATATTCATTCATGGATGGATTCTATGGATACGATACAACTATATTAGAATGGCAAAAGAAGATAAAGAGAAGACCACATTGTTCACGCTTTAGGGAACATTCTGTTATAAAGTGATGTCATTCGGGTTGAAGAATGTCAAGGCTACATAACAAAGAGCAATGGTTACTCTGTTCCATAATATGATACACTGAGAAGTGGAGGTCTATGTGGATGATATACTTGCAAAATCAAAAAAAGAAGAAAATCACGTGCAAGTATTGAGGAGACTGTTTGAGAGGCTATGAAAATACTAGCTAAAACTGAATCCTATAAAATGCTCGTTCGGGGTAAGGACAAGAAAATTGCTTGGTTTTGTAGTAAGTGGTCGAGGAATAGAAGTTAACCAGATAAAGCCAAAGCCATCTAGGAAATGTCGACACCTAAGATAAAGAGGGAAGTAATATCCTGGAGTATAGGACAATGATTGTCAGGAAGCCTTTGATAAGATAAAGATGTAATTGTGAAACCCTCCACTACTAGTACCTCCAACACCAAGAAGGCCTCTGATCCTGTATTTGTCAGTAATAGAAATAGCCATGGGTTGTCTGTTGGGTCAACATTACGAGTCAGGAAGTAAAGAGTAAGGCATTTACTACTTGAGTGAAAAATTCAATGACTGTCAGTCCAGGTAAACGACAATTGAAAGGCTATATTGTTCTTTGGTATGGAGCACAAAAAGACTTAGTCAATAAATGTTGTACTACACAACCTGGTTGATCTCGAAATTAGACCCGTTCAAGTATATCTGTGAAAAGCCTTACTTGTCAAGTAGAATAGCAAGGTAGCAAGTGTTGTTGGCAGAATATAACATTGTTTTTATGACAAGAAAAGTTATAAATGGAAATGCGATAACTGACCATCTCGCAGATCATGTGGTGGAAGACTGCGAACCATTAAATTTTGACCTCTATGAGAAAAATATGTTGATAGTCATGAATGATAGTGAGGAGAGTGATTGTTGGACCCTTTACTTTGATGTAGCAGTAAACATATCAGGAAATGAATCCGGAGTAGTAATAATTTTCCCATAAAAGAAGTAGTTTCCTGTTTCAGTAAGGCTACAATTTGAATGTACCAATAACATGGTTGAGTATGAGCCTGCATAATCAGTCTGAAAGCTGTTTTAGAACTCAAGGTTAAAAGTGTTCAAGGATTCCTTCCTAATCATCTGCCAAGTAAAAAGGAAGTGGCAAACTAAGGATGAGAGGTTTAAGCCATATCAAAACTATCTTTTGGAGTTAGTAAATGAATTTTAAGAGATCAAATTCACCCACATGAGCAGAGATAAGAATCACTTTGCTGATGCCTTGGGTCAAGATCCAACCAATAAATATTGAAGTCAGAGACCTCCAAGCTCAATACGACACAATTGAAGAATCACTAGACGGAAAACCGTGGTATAGTGACATCAAGAGGTTTCACCAGCACTAGGAATACCCTCCAGGGGTTTTTAAGACAAATGAGAAGACTTTGAGGAGAATAGTCATGAATTTTTACTTAGATGAGGAAATCTTATATAAAAGGTCATTTGACAGGGCTCTACTTAGGTGTCTGAATGAGAACGAGATTGAGCAAGCCTTGAAGGAGGTCCTTGAGGGGATTTGTGCCACACACGCCAAGGGATATATGATAGCAAAACAAATGCAAAGATCAGGGTATTCTGGTTGACCATGGAGAGAGATTGTGCAGACTATGTTAGAAAGTGTCGTAAGTGTTAGATATATGGTGAGAAGATAAATGCACCTCTAGAATCGCTGTTCAATATGACCTCGCCTTGGCATTTTGATATGTGGGGTTTTGATATCATAGGGCCAATCAATCCCAAAGCAAACAACGAGCACAGATTCATTGAGAAGGACTTGGTTTGTCGTTATGGTTTACCAGCAAGATTGATAACTGATAACGCTTAGAATTTCAAGGGAAAGTTTATTGTTGAACTCTGTGCCAAATGGAAGATTAAACATCTCAAGTCTTCACCTTACAGACCGAAAAATGAACGGAGCGATCGAGGCAGCTAATAAGAATCTCAAGAAGATAATTTAGAAAATGGTGGTCACTTATAAAGATTGGCATGAGATGCTTACGTACGCGTTTCATGCACACCGCACCACAATCAGAACTTCCACAAATGCAACCCTATGTTCTTTGGTATATGGGATGGAGGCGGTTATGCCTTTAGAAATAGATATTCCATCATTATGAATCCTGAAAGATGCGGCGCTAGATGAATCAGGGTGGGCAAGGTTAAGATTTGAGCAGTTAAACTTAATCGATGAAAAGAGACTAGCAATCATTTGCCACCACCAGTTATATCAAAGTAGAATGACGAAAGCAAACAACAAGAAGCCTAGACCAAGGGTATTTAAGGAAGAAGATCTCACTAACATCAGGAAAAGATCAGAGAAAGTGGGCGTCAAACTATGAGGGACCATATATGGTGAGAAAGGTTTTTTCAGGAGGAGCCTTAATTGTGACAAAAATAGATGCAGAAGATCTACATTGATGCGAACCTCGTTATCACGTGGTCACGCAACCCACAATCAAAATTGAGATCTGATCCCGGAAAGCCGAAATAGGTTCGAAAGGAGTATGCCACGATGAAAACCTGCCCCAAGGCACCAACACTTTTGGAATGAAGTAGAATGATGCCACAAAACCAGTTAATCTTCGATAAGTCAGATTTAGTTCATTCAAGAATTGAAGACTACAAGAATCACTCTCACACGTTAAAACTGAAAAATTCAGAAGTAATATTCATCAATGGCTCCGAAATTTTGGTTAAATAAGTTCAAATAATTCTTGAAGAATTAAACCTAATGGATCTATCCTTGTGGGCTGAACTGACCTAGAAACCCTAAAATGAAAAGCCAATAACCTAATCCAAAAAAGCCTTGGATCCTAGCTCAAAACAAAGTTTTAATTAAGCCCAAACATGAAAAAAATAATAAAAATAATTAATGTCATTAAATAGCACTAACCCTCGTTTCCTTGTGTAGCTAGGATGAATAAAGAATCCTTATAAGAGAAGGATTCTAGAACAATAATGAATCGTTGCCACTCTTAGAAATTATGTTTCAGCTTATTAAAGATTCTTGTGGAACTAGAAAATTCCCAAAACAAGCTACCAAATCCTTTTAGAAAAAGGATCCTTGCCAAATAGGAAGTCCACAGCTCAAAAGAAAGTAAATAACAAAATTCATACAGCCGATTATGATATTGTAAAGATATACTATGCCTGATGTATTATTCCCATCAATCAATAAAATCAAAATTTGGCCACGATTTCTTTAGTATGTTTCCCTTTATCTTTTTAAAAAAAATGTTCATGATCTCATATTTTCATGAAAACCTTTTGGAAATCAAGGTTTTAGTACAAAAAAAGAAATCAAATTCAAGTTCTGAAAATTCAAATGATCTCTTAGAAATGTGGCTGCACTCCTAAAAAAAAAAACTAAAAAGTAACCCAAACACCATGAGTTTTAGCTGAATGAATAATGAGAAACTATTTTGCATATTTGCATAAAAGAAAGCAAAGACTACTGATTTTGAATACACGCGTTTGAAATGAGAAAAGACCATCTTTAATAGTCCTTTCATAACACTAAAAAAAAAATCCCTTACACCCCTTTTGAGCCTCATGCAATTTTCTTGAAGTATAATCGTGGTTAGGATCACACCCCACCCTAGGGGCAAGTGCAAGAAACACAAAAAATCCCTAATGATTAAAGGTGCTCAAACAAAGGAACCAAAAGATTTGAGCAAACCACAAAAAATAACTAATATGATGATTGATACGATTCGCACAACAAAAAAACAATAAGAATCGGATTCTGACATAAAATGCTCAATTGTCCAATTTCACGGCAATAGTCAAAATTCTCTCCTAACATGTTGTCAATTAGAGTTCAGGAAGACATTTCAATACTGGTCAACAAAAGTTGTATGAATTTTGTTATTTACTTTCTTTTGACTTGCGGACTTCTTATTTGGCTAGGATTCTTTTCATACAAGGATGTGGAGCTAGTTTTGAGAATTTCCTAATCTTGCAAGGATATTAAACGCGCAACAACATAGTTTACTAGGTCACCATACTTGGTCTTTCTTTCTTCCAGCTGCCCATCTTTTTCTCTCAATTGTTGGTTCAGAGAGGCCTTTATCTGCATCTTTCAGGAGCTGGTCTTCCAAGAATTCTTGATGGCTTTTGTTGTTGCCGAGCTCAATCCTTTGGTCTTCCCCATTGCTAACATTTTTTCGTTTGGGTTTAATAGCAATGGGTGGCCTATCTTCCACCTGGCTGATGCAAACCTCTTGATCACGTTGATGCGTACCTCGTGATCTCGTGGTTACGCAACCCACACGCAAAAACACCAATTCTTGGATATAAGAAACGGAAAACCCCCACCCAATGAATATTGATTCGCGAACGAGAAGTATAAGGACGTATGTCATGAAGCCAATTGTTCTTTGATAAGTCATTTTCAGTTCTTTAGAGAACCATGGAAGAGGGATTATCCCACCAAGACACACACACAAAGTGCGGCAAACAAGAAGTTTTATTAATCTGAATTGTCTAACTCTAGATTTAAATAAACCCTAATGGACCCCTCTTAGGTGGACTTATATGAGGCCCACTTACAATAGACCCAAATAGGTAATAATAACTCAAAGACTAAGAAGAAAATAATAAAAATCCAAAAATTACTATCCCTAAATATGCTAGAATCAGATTTGTCACTGTTAAGAAGTCCTAAATAAACTAGGAAGTCATCACTAAAGATATAATTAATTCTGAAGTCTTCTTTCCATATTGTAGTTAGGATGAATAAAGAATCCTTATAAGAAAAGGATTCTGAAATATTTATGAATCCTTACCATACTTAAAAAATCTATTGCAGCCCATTAACGATCTTTGTAGAACTAGGAGATTTCCAAAACAAGTTGTCACATACTTTTAGGAAAAGAATTCTAGTCAAATAGGAAGTCTAAAAGTCAAAAGTAAATAACAAAATTCGTACAACCTCTATTTACTAGTATTTTGATGCTTTCTCGAGTTCCGATTGACCTGATATTTTAACCCAAGGTAGAAAAACATGTCAGGAGACGCCACATAAAAGTTTAGGTCCATCCAACGGTCGGATTGAGAATTATGATTGTTATCGTAAAACTGTATAGTTGCACATTTTACATCAAAATCCGAATTTGACCTTGCCTGGATCGTATCACATGTGGTCAAGCAACCCCCAACAAAGATTATACCTCCCTAAGAAAGCCAAGAATCTGGTTTGCGAAGTGTGACACAATGAAAGGCTGTCCCAAGACACCAACAATATTGAAATTGAAACGATTGACGCCACAAGGTCTTATACTTTTATAAGTCAAATTTGATCTTTGTCCCAGCAAAGATAACGTGTTGCATGCAAAACACGTTTATTTCATAAATTCATCATGTTCTACTTTTCAACATACAAAAAACTCATATAATGTTTCAAATAACCCACTTACAAAATTGACCCAAATAAATAATAATAGACCAAAGACTAAGAAGAAAATAATAAAAATAATAAAAATCCAAAATTAATATCCTAGATATGCTAGAGCGAGATTTGCCACCCATAATAAGTTCCAAATAGACTAGAAAATCTAATCTGAATGTGGAATTGATTCTAAAGTCCTTTTGCCTTGTTGTGCTCAGTTTTCTTGTTTTACATGGGTAATTAATAAAGAAAATCTCCTTCTTTTATACCTGTCAATTTAGTTTCCTTCCTAGACTAAGATAATCATTAATTAATCTTTCCTAGTTTAGGAAATCATATATGGCAGCCCCCCTAGAATCCTTGGCTAACTAGGAAACTTCCTCCTTTGTTGATAAAATTCTCCTAAGTAATAGGTAAAATAATGAACAAAATTTCCTTGAATTTTAGGAGAATAGTTTGTTGATTTAAGTCCTTGTAGTATTAGAAAATCAATCCCAAATAAATCTAATCTGATCCTCACATCTTAATTTGCCCATGCCAACTTTGAAACCTATGTGGCCCAAACCCATATTCATTAATAGGGCCCAAACCAAACCCAAAATATACTCCAAATAAACTTTCTATGCTGCACAAAAATATCTCATGCATAACCTATCCTGACGTGGCCGAATTACCCACCAAAAGAATTAGTGATGCGAAACCTCATGATCACATGGTCACGCAACCCACAATCCAGATTGAGATCTGATCCCGGAAAGCTGAAATAGGTCTGATAGGAGTGTGACACAATGAAAACCTGCACCAAGTCACCAACACTATTGGAATGATGCCACGAAGCCAGTTTTTTTTTTATATAAGTTAGATTCAGTTCATTCAAGAACTGAAGAATGTAAGAATCACTCTCACACGTTAAAACTAAAATATTCAGAAGTAATATTCATCAATCACTGCTGAAATTTTTGGTACATGTGTTTAAATAGTTCTTAAAAATTAACCCTAATGTATCTACCCTAGTGGGCTGAACTTACCCATATACAAAACTAACCTAAAAACCCTAAATTGAAAAGCCTATAGCCTGATCCAATCAAGCCTTAGATCCTAACTAAAAAACAAGTATTAATTAAGCCCAAACATGAAAGAAAGTAGTAAAAATAACTAATATGTAATTAAATACCACTAGCTTTTTGTTTCTTGTGCAGCTAGGATGAATAAAGAATTCTTATAAGAAAAGGATTCTGGAACATTAATGAATCGTTGCCACTCTTGAAAATTATGTTTCAGATCATTAAAGATTCTTGTTGAACAAGGAAATTCCCAAAACAAGCTGTCACATCCTTTTTGAAATATGATCCTTGCCAAATAGGAAGTCCACAGGTTAAAAGGAAATAAATAATAAAATTCATTCAACTTGTATCGCAAGTCCCTATATCGCAAGTCCTTTTAAACTCTGATTCACCTAAAAAGTTACCCCAATATAAACAAATACCTCTGGAATCTTCTGGTAAAGTTGCAGCTCGATCCAACGGTTGGATTTGGAGTTATGCTCAATAGAGTAAACCTGGACGGTAGAAAATTTTACGCCAAAATCTGAATCTAACCTTGCTTAGGTCGTACCACAAGGCTGAACTATATCAATTGGGCTGGACCCATCATCCATAAGAACCTTGATCTGACCGAATGCATCCCTATGTAAAGACTTATCATGAAAAACCCAAGGCTGAACGATATACTGAATCATATCCACAACCAATCTCAAACGCAACCGAATGCTTACTATTAGGAATCCAAGGCTGAACCTGAATCATATAATTCCCTCTCTCTTCAAGAAGATTCGCCCTCGAATCTTGAATAGGATTAGTAGTGATTTCATTAGCCTCTTGTTTAAGCCTTCAAAATTCTCTTATTGGTAACGCCTTTCTCCAACAACACTGTATCGAAGTAGTGACTTATAAGAATTTCAAATAAGCACGTCGTACTAACCACTTGCGCATATACTTTTGAGTAATAACCACAGCAACCCTCCTTCGTCTTTCATTCTTTTAGCGTTGTACCTCCTTTTCCCATGAAGCTTGAAGATCATAGAATAATCTTCTACTTATAAACTTCTCGTTCTAAAACGCCCAAACCATGGCCTAGTTTTTTGCATCCTTGAGCTAGAATCCTCCTTCGTTCCCTCTCCCTTACTGAATACATGACACAAATAGAAAAATAAAAAAAAACAAGAAGAAAAAGATGAAGACACAATAATAATAGAGTTTACGACAGAAATAACATTGATTTAGACTCGAAATTGCAAATCTAACTTTTATTTGGACCAGAATTAATCGAAAACAAACAGATGTGAAAGTGATGAAAATGACTCAAACAACAACCAATTATCTCAAATATGATGATAATATACTGTTAGGAACGAAATCAACAGAAACAAAACAAGTTTTGAAAGCTAACGCAAAACATACCCGTTACGGCAAGACAAAACCCGATTCTGGAACTTAAAGAAATGTATATCTAAATAACCTCAAATTTAATATAATTTTCGATAGGATCCCCAGTAAACAGAATATAAATTTTGAGTTGATTCTGAATTTAGAACCTAGGCCCAACAATGTCCACATGACGTGAAACTTGATATTTAGCGCGATTTCACACTATATACCAGAATATCAATTTTGAGTTAATTATAATAAGTTTTGATATGCTGCTGCGAAACATATGTATTAAAGATTGGCTTATCCCAAATAACGTTTTTTGATTACTTCCTCTCTTCTTCTTTTCTACTCTAATTAGAACACAAAAAACCATATAATAATAAGAATAAACACAAGAAAAAAAACAAATACTGACCTGAAACAAAAAGAAGACGAGGAGAAACTGACACGAAACAAATAGTTAATGAAAACTAAAAGGATATAACCTGATTTTGGAGCCTAGCTCGGATACCAACTAATACAAACCTTTTGATCACGCGATCAAGCAGCCCCTAACGAAGATGATACTTCCCCAAGAAAGTCGAGAATCAGGTTTGCGAAGTGTGACACAATGAAAACCTGTTCGAAGGCACCCACATTATTGGAATTGAAATGAATGATGCCACAAGGTTAGTTATACCTTGATAAGTCAGATTTGATCTTTGTCCCATCAAAGATAACGTGTTGCACCACGCAAAACACATGTTTATTTCATAAATTCACCATGTTCTGCTTTTCAGCATACATAAAACTTATATAATGTTTTAAATAACCCTAATGGATCCCATATGTGGGTTGATTTGAGCCAACTTACAAAATTGACCCAAATAGGTAATAATAAACTAAATGTTTTGTTCTTTCATCCCTTGGAGCTTCTTAGATAAACCACCATTCCTCCACATTGAGTAATTAGGGATAACTAAGGACTCCTTTTGATGCTTCTCCTTGTAGACTAAAACAGGTCGCCCCCTATCACTTCTGATGGTGTCTAACTTGGCAAAAAAATTAGCCCTTTTAAATAGATCGGTATATTATGCCAACCCTTATGTTCTTGGCACGTACTGTACTCCTCCAAACTATCTAGCTACCAATGGGGGAGAGTAGCTAATATAAACAATCAAGCCAATTAGTGGAACCCATGCTTTGTCACCATAACTCATAAGATGAGTCGAGCTGCTTACCCTTGGATCTTTCCATATGAAATTACTATGAAGAAGTGCTTGGTACTTCTTTACCCATGCCTTTTCATCCAGGTTATTATGCTCTTCATAACCAACCCAGGAGGCATGATGAACCACCAGAAATTGTTAAAGACTTCTCTTGATGTCTCCAAGTGGCTGACTATCCACATGAATAATAGAGGAATATAACACAACATTGCTCCTTTACCGTGCAACCTATAATGGTTTAGAGATAGGAAAGTTTCAGCCAAGATAGCTGAAGTGGGGTTATTCTTTGCCTGTTCATACTCAATGAAGGCGTTAGCAGCGTTAATGCTGATAATCCCAGCGACTTCTAAGCAGAACAGAACTAGCCCAAAAATGGTGAAAGCAACTATTTAATACCTTTCTTCGCCCAGCTTTCCTTTTTCTTTATTTGTCTTCAGTTTATTCTCAATCATCTTCCACTTAAACCCTCCATTAGACATCCTGTATTGATCAACTTGGTTTAGATGCAGTAGTTTTGCAACCGTTGCAATTGTACTATCAATTCTTTGTCTGAAATATATTTTATGAGGGTCATTTGGGGAATTCAAGATCTGGGCATACTCTTCAATGGTAGGGGTTATATCAACATCTCTAAAGGTAAAACATCTGCAGTTCAGATCCTAGAAGTGCATCGAAGATTTGACTACTGAAATCTAAATTGGGATCCTTATCAAATAAGCAATTCTCTCATACTTTTTCTCAAACATATTCTTATCTAAGTACCCTAGAATTAGCATTAGCTTTTTTATGTTGTCTATAGAGCAATTGGTATTTTGATTATATGTATTAATTCCTCAACCTTAGTTCTTGGGCAATCCCCTTCAACTAGTTGTATCATCTTAGATCTTTCCTTATATTCCAAAAAGGTCACAGAAGTCATGGTCTTAGCTTAGAAATCATGCAGAGCTCAGGATTTTAATCAGGTTTACGTTGATGCCAAATGAATTATTAAATAGTTTGTACTCTAAAGGCAGGTTCAAGGTCATTATATGAGGGGTAGACTTTTCTGCCTGGTCTCAAAAAGATCTATGAGTTGCCTAGTGACTACCTTACGTGAAGGCGATATGGGAGCTTACAAGGAATGATTAGGGCACGGTGTGACCGTCATTACCGAGAAAACACTCAGCTCATAGTTGGATGTTTCACAAATCTAAACCTTGACTAAAAGTCATGAGGCAGACCGCTACTCCTCACCTAACCTAAAAATGAGTTTATTCATAAAATTAATCCATACATGATGTATTTATGCATGAACATGAAGTAAAAATGCTAAAGTCGTAAAAAATACGTGCTAAAATTAAATTAAATAGACCAACAAAAGTACACAGACAAACAAGCAAACAAGCAAAGCTTAGTTTGACCAGACAAGGTGGTCCCTAGTGGAGTCATCATACTATCGCAGGGGCTACGTCGGGACTGGAGCGTTTTGAAATGAAAGCCTCCTGAGAGGTATGTTGTTGGAAGGGAAAAGGTTTTGAGTTTAATCATAAAATTATTATTAATGTTCAAGAATTACCACCTGGTATTATGATTACTAGGAAACCTATGGTCTGCGAGACTCCGAGAAAGGTATTGATGCATTACTCTAGTACACCATACCTAAGATAAGTTGCATTGTTGTTTGATTGTTTTTCTAGGTCGAGTTTCTATCTGTTGGTCTTCTTCTAAGGTCTAAGGCAGATCTCCCTTCGTGAGAGAATCTTTATTTCATTAGGTTTAATCCTAATCATTCTAAAATTCAAATTTTAGCATTGTATTTATTTTACACTTTGTATCTTTAATATCTGAGGGTGTACTATATTATGTATCTTTACACCCTCAAATATTAAAGTCTACATCCAAACCCTAATATAAAAATGAATAAAATGATTGGTAAAGAGTTTTTGATGTTTTGGACAAATCTTAACGGATAATCATAAACTGGTTACAATATCCATTTTTTTTGCTTTTTTAAAACATGAGAAAGATGCAATTCTTTTGTTTTTGAAAATATGCTTAGAAAACTCTTTAGGATCTGCCCTTATACATGAAAACAAAATATTTTTTTTAAAGGGGAAATTAATTTAAAAGTTTTGTTATTTTTTTAAAATTTTTTAAATTTTTTTAGGAAATATTTCGAAGAAAACCAAGTATTTTGATATTGGATCTGTATCTTAGAGTGTAAAAAAATATAGCCTAATATTAAACAAAATTGGTAAAAAAACAAGCGAAAAAATCAGAAATATTTTGAAATGATCTTTGGAATTTTTTTTATATTTTTTAATAATATGACATCATCATCATGTAAATGTATTGGGCTGGGCCAGCCTAGATATACGGGTTGAGACCATCCTGGATGGGTCGGTGATGTAAAGGTGTGGGATCGATATCGCCCAAAAAGGGGTTGGGCCGATGTTAGCCCAACATATCTGGTCTCCTTTTTTTTGTTTTTTTTGCTGGGTTGGCTGGGCCCAACCATCCGGGCCAGACTGAAACAGGTCCAGCCCATGGTCCGCATGATTGCTGGCCTGACCCAACAACCATGTTAATTATTTTTGTTGTTGCATGCAGTACGAATTCTGCATGCAACAACTATAGAAAGGATTAAGAAGAATAAAGGAGAAGAGAGTGGAAGGCTACCTGGGCTAGAGAGGAGTTGTTGGTTTGGGAAGTCGATGTGAAGCTGGTGGCAGTGTCCGTGGAGGAGTCAGTACTACTGATGCGAACCTCGTGATCACGTGGTCACGCAACCCACACGCAAAGACACCAATTCCTGGAAAACCAAGTAAATCAGGTTTGATATGAGTGTGACACAAAGATAACTTGTACCTAGGCACGAGCACTATTGGAAACGGAGACCCCCACCCAATGAATATTGATTCGCGAACGAGAAGTATAAGGATGACGTCACGAAAACAGTTGTTCTTCGATAAGTCGTTTTCAGTTCTTTAGAGAACCAAGGAAGGGAGATTATCCCACTAACACACACTAAGTGCAACAAAGAAGTTTATTGATCTGAAAATTGCGTAACCTTACATGTTTGGTTATGCCGTTATTTATACTGACTTTAGACTTAAAGAAACCCTAATGGACTCCCCTTAGGCGGACTTATATGAAGCCCACTTACAATTGACCTAAATAAGTAATAATAACCCAAAAACTAAGAAGAAAATAATACAAATCTGAAAATTACCATCCCAAATATGCTAGAATCAGATTTGTCACCATTAAGAAGTCCCAAATAGACTAGAAAATCTGATTTGAAGGTAGAATTTATTCTGAACTTTTCTTTCCTTTTTGTAGCTAGGAATCCTTGTAAGAAAAGGATTCTGAAATAATTATGAATCCTTGCCACTTGGAAACTATGTTGCAGCCCATTAAAGATCTTTGTAGAATTAGTAGATTTCCAAAATAAGCTGCCACATTCTTTTAGGAAAAGAATCCTAGCCAAATAAGAAGTCCACAAGTCAAAAGGAAGTAAATAACAAAATTCGTACAGCCTCTGTTGACCCGTGTTTCGATGCCTTCCTGAATTCCGATTGACCTGAAATTTTAAAGAAAGGTAGGAAAACATGTCAGGAGACTCCACGTAAACTTTCAGCTCGATCCAACAGTCAGATTGAGAATTATGACTATTTCCGTAAAACTGGATAGTTGCACATTTTACGTCAAAATCTGAATTTGACCTTTCCTGGATCGTATCAACTACTGTTGCTGCTACCGGTGCTGAAGAAAGAAGAAACCAAAATTGAAGGAAGAGAGAAGTAGTCAGTGGAGATGAAGCTGCGTGGTGGCGCTGATGGAGGGATTGAAGGATGGCGTTGATTGTGAGAGGAAGAAGGAAGTTGGCAAAGGAAGAAGGGGAAGTTGGTAGAGAAGAGAGAGATGCTGGCAGTGGGTCCTCCTGATGTGAGGTGGTCTGCTGGTGGTTATGCTAGTGACTTGTGGTGGAGTTAGTTGTGGACAAGCTGGTGGTGATGACGTTTGGTGGCTGGAATGGCGGAGGGAGAGCGAGAGATAAATGGGGAAAAAAAACTTGGGGGAGAAAGGTAGTTCTTTTCAATTTTTGCACCCCATTTTCTTCCGCTTCAGGCTATGAAATTCACCTCTATTTATATAGGGGGTGGAAGAGGGACACTTTGTCTCTTGCGGTGCCAAATCTTAATCTTTGGTTTCACCCGAAAAGATCCTAACCGTTGACTTAAAGTTGCCATCATGGGCTATCATATTTGTTCTGGTAATTGGTTGGTTGGGTTGGCTACTTTGGGGCAGTAGCCTCGATCATCCATTGTGGATCCCACTGGCGTGTAGTAAGGTGTTAGGTTATCATTTTCATGTAACTTTTGTTCAATTTTGTGGAGAGATAAAGTATAAAGTGCCTCAGGAAGGAGGCAACTCGTGCAGCCTCTCTATAGAAGAAGATGGACAGTAAACCCCAAAACATCATCGTTTTGGTCTTTTTTTCATTTTAGTCCTTCAATTTCTAATTTCTCTCAATTACACCTTAGATTGGCTTCAAACTTTCAATTTTGCCCCAACAAACTTGATAGGAGTGTGACACAAAAATGTACTTAGGAACCAGCACTATTGCAAACGGAAAACCCCCACCAACGAATATTGACTCGCGAACGAGAAGTATAAGGATGACGCCACGAAGCCAGTTGTTCTTCGAGAAGTCGTTTTCAACTCTTTAGAGAACCAAGGAAAGGAGATTATCTCACCAACTCACACACACAAAGTGCGGCAAACAAGAAGTTTTATTATTCTGAATATTGCGTAACCTTACATATTTGGTTATGCTTTTATTTATACTGACTCTAGACTTAAAGAAACCTTAATGGACCCTCCTTAGGTGGACTTATATGAAACCCACTTACAATTGACCCAAATAAGTAATAATAACGCAAAAAATAAGAAGAAAATAATAAAAATTCTAAAATTATCATCCTAAATATGCTAGAATTAAATTTGTCATCCTTATGAAGTCCCAAATAAATTAGGAGAAATCTGATTTGAAAAATTTGTCTTCCTGCCCCCTTTGATGTGCTTGATTAGCTTGGATTTCCTTGTTTAACTTGGACAGATAAGAAAATAAATTTTCTCCTTTGTTGCTGATTTAATTACTTTCCATCCTAAGTTAGGAAAAACATTAAATAATCCTCCCCTCTTTAAGAATAAGATCTGGCCAACTTCCTTACTTAATTAGGAGAACAAATTGCTGACTTTCTATTCTTGTAGCATTAGGAAAAAAAAAGCCTAACAAGGCTGGTATGGGGCCGGACACATCAGCCCTTTGTTCCACACGAATTGGGCTCTTTTTGGACCTGAAGTAGATTAATTAAAGGCTGTCCTTCATGCTCCTTAAATGTCTCAAACTCCTCTAGGTCCATCTTGCTCCATATGCTCTGAACAAGCCTATTCAATGTTTCTTTAAGCTTCTTTGCCCTAGCTCTTGTAATTGGTCCAATTGGCACCTCAAATGGGTCGTTGGCATGATTATGCTTGGTGTTGGGCTGATCCTCATCAGAATATCTCCAATTTAACCCCTAAGTGGCCGTTAAACTTTCGAATCCATTTAATTTCACCCTTTATTTCAACTAATTGGGTCCCTAAAGCTCAAAGCCTTTTCCAAAATGGTCTCTAGTTGCAAATTTCTTCAATTTTGCCCTTAATTAACCCCAACTTTGAATTTTTTGCAATTTTAATAAATTGACTTGGTAAAAATTAAATTTGGTCTCCTAAAATTTTAATCTTCTTAATTATACTCAAATTAGGCTTCCAAACTTAATTTTTCACCAAATAAACCCTTAAGAAGATCAATTTGACTCATTTAAAGTATAATCAAGTCCTTGCACCTAATTAAATCCTTTAGTTGTACTTAAATTAATTATTAAACATTAAATTGGCCCATGATTAAATTAAAGTGGCCTATTAAAAATCTAATTATGTCCTTAGGCTTAATTTTTATACAGATTCATCCAATAATTATATAACTTGACCTTGAATTTGTTTTGTCTCTCTAGTTTTGGGTAAAATTGAGTGTAATTAGGCTTCCAATTCCATCTAAAATTGCAACTCAATTTTTTCTACATTTGAAATCCTATAAGTTTGCTTTTTCTAAAATATCAGTCTTTATTTTATTTTTTGATTTTTATTTTGGAAAGAAAAAGGTGAATTTGGAAAATAACCCAGAAATGGGTTATGACACCGTCGATGAAACCTTTGCAAAAGCTTTTATAATGAGGCCGGACGAAAGGGAAGTGTACTAGAGTTGGAAAATGGAGCCTGCTCCTATTGTGTTCAAAAAATAATTGTCTCTGTCTGATCATGCCTACTGAAGTATTTTGGTTTTGTCTTGCTTCAACCTATTTTAGTCTTATCAGCAATTTAGCTCATAATGCCACAAGACTTTTTCTGTTAAATGAACATTTCTTGTGTTCATAATGTGCCTTCATTTTTTTTTTCATGCAAATAACACAAATACACGAGTAAACCCTTTACTTACAAAACCACTACACAAAGAATTCTTTGGTATGTTCTCCTTTTCCCCAAAAACCATGCATGATCTCATGTTTTCTCGAGGTTTCGGGAAAAATCAAAGTTTTAGTACAAAACCAGAAATCAAATTGGTGTTTGTTCCAACAAACAAGTTCTGGATATTGAAGTGATCTTCTAGAAAGGTGACCATACACCTTGAAAAACTGGAAGAACAACCTAAACAGCATGAGATACCTTCAAAGTTGTGTTTTAGTTAAATGAATAATAAAAAACCATTTCATATGATCACATAAAAGAAAGTAAAGCTTACCGATCCTAAATGCATGCGTTTGAAATGAGGAAATGTCATCTTTGATAATCCTTTCACAAGGCTAAAAAAATCCTTCACAATCATCCTTTTGAGCCTAATGTGTTTTTCTTGAAAAATAACCCTAACTAGGATTATACACCCATATTGAGAGGCAAGTGCGAGAAACACAAAATTATCCTCAGTGATTAAAGGTGCCCAAACAAAACTAGAGGGCATGAAAGAATCCAAAGAGTCTAGAAGGTTTGAGCATACCATAAAATAGCTAATATGACGATAATGCTCAAAACTGAATAAAGAAAAACAAAAAAAGAACCTAAGTTCGACTTTGGGAGGGGCATGATGGATGATAATGCCCTTCTTTTCTTGTGTAACTAGGATGAATAATGAATCCTTAGAAGAATCAAATTCTGAAGCATTAATGAATCCTTGCCACACTTGGAGATTATATTGCAGCTCATTAAAGATCTTTGTGGAACTAGGAAATTCCCGAAACAAGCTCCCACATCCTTGTAGGAAAAGGATCTTTGCCAAATAGCAAGTCCACAAGTAAAAAAGAAAGTAAGTCATAAAATTTGTAGAGCCTTTGGTTACCAGTATTGCGGTGCCTTCCCGAACTTTGATTGACCTGACATTTTAACCCAATGCAGGACAACATGTCTGGAGAGTCAATGTAAATGTTTAGCTCGATCCAACAATCGGATTGAGAATTATGATTGTTGTCGTAAACCTGTTGCGCATTTTACACCAAAATCCGAATCTGACCTTACTTGGGTCGTATCACAAGGCTGAACCGTATCAGACTTACTAGTAACCTTAATACTAGGTGGCGAATCCTGAACCTTGTAATCATAATTTTTTTATTATACCCAAAATTCTTTTTTTTTAACATACACACTCTCAAGAGGCAGACCCGCCTTCTCTTGACTCCCCCACTTGTGCCCCTAACACCAGGGATGGTAAACTTCAATGAATCTTGATACATGAGCTAGATGACCAGATTCATATTGTACTTGGATTATGAGAATGACATTACAGTAGTTTGATCACGATCTTTGGGAGCATTATCGGAGGACATCAACGGGGTCGAGTTTTTCCAATCCCAGGAGAGTTAATGGGGACATCAGACCCAAGACATAGTTCACACGTTCGTATGATCTATCACGACAGAGGATAGCCCAACCCTTGTGTTACTAGATTGGAAGATTGGGCTTATCCAAGCCCAGATTATTAGATTTTATTTATTTTTATTATTAGACTTTAATTTATGTTATTTTATTAGACTTTTATTAGTTAGTGGATTTTAAGCCCAAATTGATTATGATTAGAATTTTATTATTTATATGTGATTTTCTTGACATTACGAGGAGTTTTTGATGATTAAATAAAAATAATAGACTTTTTCCTTCCTGAATTATCTTTTCTTCCTAGCTATTCCTTTCTTTGTTTGAGGTCATCTCAGGTGCTTCATGAAAAATACCCTTACCCTTGTCTTCTCTAGGTATCTGGAAAATAGTAGAATTAGGTTTATGGGGTTGGGCACCCAATATAGAGTTATTATTACTAGGTTGGGACTTAGAAATGATACTACAATGTCTTGACATCTCATCCACTAGCTCTTTATGACCAACTCATAGTTTTGTACTAGTGTATAAGCTTCCTCAAGGGTGGACACACCTTTAAGCACAACATCTCTCCTAAGGTAATCTTTTAAGCCTTTTAGAAATCCACTTAGGGTAATTGCATCATCCTCCCTAATTGCACACCTCATCCTGTATTCATCAAATTGGCCACATGTTTGTTGGCAAGCTTACTTCATTGCCTCAAGTTATTTCACTAGTCTAAGAGATTTTTCCTATAAGAATGAGGTAGGTACTTTTCTTGTAACTTATTTTTCATCTCAACCCAATTAGTAATAGGAGGTTGACCTCTCCTAACCAAAGACTTTTTCTATATTTTCCTAATAAAGTTGAGTGGTCCCACTAAGTTTCATATTTACAACCCTTACCCTCCTATTCTCAAAATATTATACTAGTAAAAAAATTGATCCATGTCACGGATCCATCTATCAAAGATCCATGGGTCAATTTGACCATCAAAAATTGTAATCACTCTTGAATATTCTTAAGAACATTACTAGAGTTCAGGTCCATAGTAGTTGTGAGTTCTTGATTGTGTACTAGACGACTACCATGTAGCATCTAAAACTAATCGTAGGACTGTAACTGAGATCACAAATGACACTTGCAAGTAAAGGACAGTATAAAACTAAAGCTAATATTTAATTATTTTATTTATCTTGGAGACTAAGCAATGACGGATTAAACTAGGAAAATTCTCTAACAAGCAATGTAAGTCATCTAAATTATCTTGGAGACTAAGCAATGTAATCCAAACACAATTTCCATAAATTTAATCAAGCTCTACATTAATTAAGAGGATCGGATATTCAATGTAAATAATTAAACCCAAAGTTAAGATAATTCAATTTGCAAGGTGAACTATGTTTTTTTATGGGCAGACACAAAACAACAATATTAATGTTAAATTTTGGTCAATAAATGTAAAAAAATATACCATGAATAATGATATTCAATGGTTAAAAAAAAATTATAGTGGCTTACTGACCAAACTGCAATGGGAACATGCTGGAGTTTCTTACCAGATGATGTGGCAGATGATGTTATAGTGAAAAGATGAAATGGCAGCTGACATGCAATCTGGAGCTGACGTGACAGATTCTGCTAATGTGTCACCCTGGGTTGTGCTCGGTGATGTGGCGCTAACTATCACTGGCATGTCTAGGGTGAATTAATTTTCTCAAGGAGCCTATTTCCTTTGTCTTCTGTGACTTGTTGCTACTGCTCACGTCGTCTTCACACAGATTGGTCGTGTTGTGATTGGTGTGGGAAGATCTGGAGTATTGGAAGCAACAAATCAACGTGGATCTATGAATTGATGTGGTGGTCTTCTTGATGGCCGATCTTCAACTGCTGTTATGTTATCACATTGATGTAGGTTGAGGGAGAGAGACGGGCACAGGCGCCGCTGCTAGATGGCGGATCTGCTGCTGGTTCTGGATGCACAAATTGGAAGAGGTGATCGACTGGCTGTTGATGTAGAACGATTTGTCGAGAATCCTGGATGTGCTATCTCTTCGTGCTTGATGACACTGCTGGAGATATTAATGTTGATGATGAACAAATTTTTTTTTTTTAGATCAAACTAGAAATTTCCCAAGCCCCTTTAAAAGTTGATTAATTATGAGAACAATTAAAAATCTAAATCTTTGATAACAAAGTTGATGTTAAATAATAAACAAAAAAATTAAAGTAATAAAAAAAGAAGAAAAGAATTAAAAACAAACAAATAGAAAAGTTACGAAGAAAGAGAATTTAGGAAGGAAAAAATTTGTTATTTTTATGTCATCAAAAACTATTTTACAAAATGAAAGAGAAACATATAAATAGTATAACCCTAAAACATCCAACTATTAGGCTCAATTATCAATTAAAACTGTCTAATATAAATAATTGATGCGAACCTTGTGTATGGTCCGTATCATTCTCTCCTTCTTCAAGAAGATCCGCCCTCGAATCTTGAATAGGATTAGTAGGCACTTCATTTGCCTCTTGTTTAAGCCTTCAGAATTTTCTTATTGCTAACACCTTTTTCCAACAACACTGTATGGAAGTAGTGACTCATAAAAATTTCAAATAAGCACGTTGTATTAACTACTTGCGTACATACTTTTGAATGATAACAATTGCGACTCTCCTTCATCTTTCATTTTTTTGGCGTTGTACCTCCTTTTCCCATGAGCTTGCGTACATACTTCATGAGCTTGAAGATCATAGAATAATCTTCTACACTTATCAACTTCTTGTTCTAAAACCCCCCAAACCATGACTTTGTTTTTCGCATCCTTGAGCTAGAATCCTCCTTCGTTCCCTCTTCATTGCTGAAGACATGACACAAAGGGAAAAATAGAAGACAAAGACACAACAAGAATAGAGTTTACAACAAGAAGAACACTGATCTAGACTTAAAATTTCAAATCCGACTTTTGTTTGGACCAGAACTGATCGAAAACAAACAAATGTGAAAGTGATGAAAATGAGTTAAACAACATCCAAATATCCCAAATATGATGATAATATACTGGCGAGAACAAAGTCAACATAAACAAAACAAGTTTTGAAAGATAACGCAAAATAGACCCGTTACGGCAAGACAAAACCCGATTTTGGAACCTAAAGAAAATGCTATCCAAATGACCTCAAATTTAATATATAGTATTTGGATACCAGGAAAACAACAAATATCAATATATATAGTTCGTTCTATTATGTCCAGGTATCCAAACACCTTGTATGATCAGTTTGCGGCACAAGTGAACCTCCAAGTAAAACCTCAAGAACCCGATATCCAAATAAGCCCAAATTTAATATATGATGCGATCTCACCCCCATTAGACAGAATATAAAGGTTCAATTGATTCTAAGGTGGTTTGCTTATGGTTCACTAATAGTAGTGTTTCTGCGGTAGAATGGAATCTAGAATTAAAACTTTTTTTTTGGTAAGTTGACGTATGTATTAAAAGAAGAAGATACAAACATTATAAGGGGCATACCCCAGATTT
>Ga0307510_10001814_pt1 | contig 23875 bp, 9 predicted proteins | sample 12_EM_MG_FD_207224 | JGI IMG/M metagenome (GOLD analysis project Ga0307510, IMG submission 207224) | Populus trichocarpa ectomycorrhiza microbial communities from riparian zone in the Pacific Northwest, United States - 12_EM | ecosystem: Host-associated > Plants > Roots > Unclassified | place...
AATGGAATAAGTTTCTTTGAGTTCCTTCAAAGAGAGTTAAGTTCCTCCAATGAGTTTGGAGATAAGAGTTCCTTTTATTAGAATTGAGTTTCTTCAATGAGTTTAGAGATGAGAGTTCTTCTAATGGAATGAGTTCCTCAATTGGGTTTGACTCCTCCATTGAATTCCTCTAATGAGTTTGTAAATGAGAGTTCCTTCAGTAGGAGTTTCTCTAATGGGAGTTCTTTTAACGAGTTTGAAAATGAGAGTTCCTCCAATGGGAATTGAGTTCTTCTAATGAGTTCGAAGACAAGAATTCCTCTAAAGAAAGTTCCCTTAATGAGTTCGAATATAAGAGTTCCTCCAATGAAATGGGTTCTTCTATTGATATGAGTTCCTTCAATGGCCAATAGAATGAGTTCCTCCATATTGGGCTCCTCCAATAGAGTTCTCAATGAGTTTCTCCATCTATTATAAAATTTTTTTAAGTATGAGTTCCTCCATGGTTCCCTTTACATACTTATAAATTTTTTTTTCAACAATGGTGCATACCCTTACAAACATACTCTTTCGTATATTACCCGGGGTTTCTATCCCTTTTCTTATATAAAGAAAATTCTAAAACTCATCATAGTAACCAAGTATTTTTACAAGTCTTTACATATCAATATCACAAAGACTTGGGGGGCTACCAATGAACCCAAATTTAAAGGGTCTAAAAAACCTGAAGGCCCAAAAAACACACGGGCTCAGCTTAGGGAAGAACCCAACCTCATGGGCTCAACTTAAGGGAAGAGTCTAGCCCTCATGTGTTCAGTCTAGGGAAGAGCCCAACATCTTAGGCTCAACTTAGAGGAAGACCCGGTCCTCAAGGGCTTCGTCTAGGGAGGAGCCTAACCTCATGAGCTCATTCTAAGGAAGATCTCAGCCCTCATAAGCTCTGCCTTAGGAAGAGCCTACCTCATGGGCTTAACCTTGGGGAAGGGCCCAACGCCATGAGTTTAGCTATATTATGAATCTTACTCCTCTTACACTTTTAGGTGTATAAGAATTTTTCTAAGACCACTCCCTCATTAATACTATTAGGGCAAAATTACTCTCTAGCCATTTTTTCCCACAAAAAAGACAAGATTCATGGGCTATAAATACCTTATGAATTCTTCAAGCTTCAGATTCACAATCTCTTCATTCTTAACATTTTTAGCATACATATTTTTTAAAGTTTATCTCTTTAAAATATCATCGTACTTTATCTTTCTAAAATGATACCTACTTGAGCATTTGAGAGTCCCGCAATCTATAAAAGAAGATCTTTTGCAGGTACTAGTCACCAGCCACCCTTGCTTACTAGGCATCAGGAACAAGCTACTAGCCATTATACATAATTATCCTATCATACTGCCATGGTCTATAATTATCCTATCATATTGCCATGGTCTACCAAGTAACAAGTGACTAGTTTGCACTAACACAACATCACATAACACCTCATCACAATATTTACTAATAAAAAAAGAAACCAAAACCTGCTTATTCACTTTCACTTCACCAACATCATTCAACCACTGTAATTTATAAGGTATGTGATGTTTGTTAGTGTGTAAGTTCAACTTTCTCACTAATTCAGTACTAGCTACATTAGTGCAACTACTACCATCTATAATTAAGTTAACATGTCATTATTTCTCGTTTAGATGAATTACTAGGCCTACCATATATGATTGGAAATCTTGAGATTTTTAGTTTCCAAACCAACTTGAATCGCAGAAAAATTGCTCATATAGCTCCAGTTATGTCTCAAACAACACACAAAGGTTTAGTTTAGCATATTTAACAAGATTTGTCTAGAAATATCAATCTTATAAAATAATATATTCTCGAACCTCAATTGACCTGAAAATTTACTAAAATATAGTTTCATGTGTCTAGTACCTCCTTGAAAAATTTCAAACCATTCTTATGTACAATTAGAGATATATACATGATGTTGCAAAACTAGTCAACAAATATTTTAAGGCAAAATTTGGATCTGACTTGGTTCGTATCATGATACATTCTTCGTTAAATTGAATATACAATATATTTTTGTTTTATGTTTATTTAAGTATCAAATAAAATATCATTCACACAACTCATCACATACTATTATTTTGTAGAATCAAGAAAGTCATCTAAGGCCTCTAGAGTCATTATTCATAACTTTCTATGACTCAAATAAAAATTATTAACTACATACTTGATGAAAGAAAAACATACCTTCTTGACTCAAATAAAATGGTAGCCAATACATAAACGAGTAAGATATAAGCTTAAGAAAGAATAGAGAAAGTGCAAATGGCCTTCAAGCTTCTATAAACTCAATATTTCCTACAACCTCAATTTTTTATTAGACAATAACCTTATCCTCCACTTTCTCAATTGGAATATCTTCCTCTTTGTCCCATGTGGGTGCACGACATTGTAGCGTTGAGATCAAGGAATCAACACTTAGTTGTTTGGGTCAGGGTCATTAGAAGACCCGAGCGGACTAGTCTTATTTGAAATTTCAGGGACAAGGATTGATTGTAGTTAGGAAAGATATTAGCACCCCTAGTGCATCTTACTTGAGGTAATATGCATTATGTGGTTTAAAAGTTTTGATGGGTTCCTACCTAGTGGTCCGTCTATGGCTCAGAACAAAGATTTACGCTTATGAATAAATTTAGCCTTTTGAATTGATTGTGAGCTCATATGTCCAGGTAAATTTTTATAGGAAAAATCCATGTAAGTGCCCTAACAGGGTTCACCTATCCTGAAAAATGAAAGTGTTTCACAACTCGTGTATTGTGGTGAAAAAACACTCCTAATTAAAATCGGTGAATATCCAAAATAATTCTAAGAATTTTCTAGTCAACTCTTGGTACTTAAATACCAGCCTCCTCATAGGTATTGCATTTATACCAGAATATTGACCATTAATTTTCAGAAATTAAAATTTTTAAGGTTATTGAAATATTGGTCAAATACTTAAGAAATTTTACAAACTTATTGTAAATTCAAAACTTTTTTGCAAAAACAAAAACACAAATTTTCTAAAACAATGTAAAAAACATTTTTCTCTCATTTTGATAAATAAAATGCAATTTTTGTACGGATTGGGCCGTATGCAACAAGAAAAAATCATTTTTTAGTTTTTTTTATTAATATGTATTTTTGTAAGGTCATGTTTGACAAAACTATATTTTCTTTCCCTAGAAAATTGCCAATTGGACTTGAGAGTGTGTCTGCTAAACACCCTCTTAGGGAAAATAAAAAAACCTTTAACAAAAAGTTGTTCATACAAACAAAGTTTTAAGTGTTTGATCCAAAATAAAACCAAACGGGTAGACCCAAAGACACTAGTTCAATTATGAACGAAACCAAAAACCAAGGTTTGACCCAAAACTAAACCAAAACAAAACCAAAGTTGAAAATTAACACAAAACATAAACATTTTCACAAAAAAAAGGATCAAACACTCAAATCATAAAGAACACAAAGAACATTCATCATGAACTCAGCAAACACAAATCTCAATCTAGACAAGTTTTCATGCAATCAAGGGTAGGGTTTTATTCAAAATCATGTAAGGATTCATAATCTAGCATCCATTCACATAGATTATTAAAGAATCAATATTTTTTTTTTGTCAAAATAGGTTTTGGTTCAAAACCAAAATCCTAGGATTAAAACACCTAAAAACTTGTTATTGATACAAATAAATCCTAGATTATATACTAGTCAAGTTGCCTAAATAGTTTAGTGTAAAACATTGGACCAAAGCTGGGCCAAATCATAAGGTCAAGACAATGTTCTTCCTAAGAACATAAAGAAATCGAACCCAAGAACTCAGTCCCAACCTACTGTTAAACCTGGAACTAGCCTCTTAGACTTCTAAAACATGTTGCTTTTGGTCCTCCGAAACCATATTACCAATATTAAGCATAGTTAAATCAAAATAACTAACAAATAATATTAAATCATCAATAACATGCATGAAGTTTCAAAGTTCAAAATTGTCGAAGCTAAACAACAAACATATTCATGCTATTTGGATTCAAAACTTGACATTTTTAACATTTATATGCCAAAACATACTTGTATGAACCATGGACTTACACTAAAAGATATCAAATTGATTATCATGCTTCTAAAATCTTTAACCCATAAACAAAAGCAACTTACTGTTTTATTATAAAAGAGATTAAAAAACCAATTAAAACATCTCAAATACATCATCAACATGCTATTGGGCTAAAAACACAAAACAAATAAGTATCAAAACCAAGAATCATGCTTTTAGTGCAAGCCTATCTAACTCATTATTGACTAAAACTAAAACTAAAACAAACTATCATAACGAAAGCTCGAGCAATCTAAAACATCTTTAAAACAAGAAAAAAAAAACTCTGCTTAAAAACATTAGATTATTCAAGCACCAAAATCAAACAAAAAAATGCTTGATAAGCTCAAACAACATCAAAAGAGGTTTAAACATTAAGAAAGCATGAATAGGCAGGTCACATGGACTCCACACTTGAACTTTTACATGGTTATACTTTCTTCAAGCTTGCTGGCTATAAACTGTTATTTTCCTTCTCTTTTATTTCCTTTTTTTCCCTTTCATAATCTTTTCCTTCCAAAGCTTGTTAAACCCTCTATGTTAGGCTCTTGAACCTTCACACCAGGATCTTTTCACAGTGTGTTTCTCCATATTTTTCCTTTTTTTTCATTTTCCAGGGGTTAATTATAGGGTTTTGCTAGGGTTCTTGATGGATTCAAACATAGATTGATCAAAACTTAGCCCTTTGATCAAAATGAAAGAGTTCTAGACAAATGTTAACAACAGGAACCTCTGCTCTTCAATGGTTTTAGGATGGTGGTTTTATAACAAATTTGTCTAGGTGGTTTTCTTTTGTTTGTAGACAAAGGCATGCATCCCTCATCTTATGATTTTGGATGAAAGATTTATAACCTTTGATAAGAACCCTTTAAGAATTTACATATGAATACACAAAAAAATTAAATGGTTTTGCACAAATTGGTATCTCAGTCAAGACTAATTTAGTAAACTAATTTCGAGGTTTCGTCGGAGCAACTCCGATGTAAACATCATTAGAGACCTGAACTTGGTAAAGGAGAAACATACATTTGGGTTGGATCCATTCTTGCTCAATTTAGAGGTTTGTAGCTTCACATTCATTCATTTAAAGGAGCCAACTCAATCAACCAAGAGTCTAAAAATACAGTGATTGTTAATTAGGGACAAGATATTGTTAAGTTCCTTGAATAAAATAGGATGTAAATGTTTGATGAGAGTAGTTGATCTTTGTAGATGGAGTGTTTCTCAGTTGAATGGTGGTAGTTACAACCATAGAGGTGGTTGGAGACGTCACATTCACTCGCTTGATAGTGTTTACTCAGTCAACCAAAACTGTCAAGAAAAAGCTAAAAAATGGTTGAACGACACGTCATCTATGTTAAACCCTAGAAATTAGGGTTTTTAATTGAGATTTGAAAATTTTCACTTTAGTCCATGTTCTTCTAATTTCTTCTAATTGCACCCGTAATTGCTTCTCAAACTCTTAATTTTATGCAATTTCACCCCTTCCAAACTCAATCATCAGCCCCAAAGTTCAGTGCCATTTTCATCTTAGATTTAGTTTTTGATTTGTGGTCTTGGACCCTTAATCAACCATCAAACTTTTAATTTTCTTCAATTTAACCCCTGGTTTAATCAATTTCGGTCACTACAATCATGCGCCTTTTTAAATTTGGTCTTTAATTTTGGATTTCTTCAATCAAGTCCCTAATTACCCATCAAACTATAATATTCTTACACTTATGTCTTTGATTTTTCCAATTAACACCCAAATTGACTCCAAAAACTAATTTTCCTTACAATCAAGTCCCCAATAAGATTAATTAAACCTTTTAAAATTCTCATTAAGTCCTTACCTATTCGAATTTGTATTTATTTACCTAAATTTGTTTTTTTCACTAATGAGGCTCTTTGTCAATCAGAATTTAGTTGTCAATTTTATATATTTTAGTCCTCCAACTTTTTTTCATTTTGATCCTTCACCACCAACTTGGACAATCTTCTAGGCTTTCTTTATGTATATCATCTTGTATTTTGGATTTTCTTTTTTTCTTTTTTCTTTTTTCTTTTTTATTTTCTTGATTTTTTGTAGGGTTAAAATTAGATAACAACAAATGCTTCTTCTTTACAATGGTCACGAAGCAAAATCTCATCAAGATTTTGCATAGTGAACTTGTGAAACAAAGTGTCTATCAGACTTGTTTGGTGATTCACCCATCTTGGAATTCCAAAGATTTTGCTTTTTAAAAGAAAATGGTTTTATTATCACGGGTAACCCGTCCATTTTAAAATTTAAAAATTGATCGATTTTCATAGGTGATCTACCCCTTTTCAAATTCAAAAAAGAATTTCAGCAAGCCTTCATGTTTTCCTGAAATTGGTCTATTTTCTCAGGCGACTTGTCCATTTTAAAATTAAAAAATTGGCTTATTTTCATGGGTGACTTACCCTTTTTTAAATTTCAAAAAGAATTTCAGCAAACTTCCATTATTCCTTGAAATTGGTCTACTTGCATAGATGAGCTGCCTATTTTGAAATTAAAAAATTGGTTTATTTTCATAAGTGACTTATCCCTTTTTAAATTTTAAAAAGAATTTCAACAAACTTCCAATGTTCCCTGAAATTGGTTTATTTTCATAGATGAGCTGCCTATTTTGAAATTAAAAAATCGGTTTATTTTCATGAGTGACTTATCCCTTTTCAAATTTTAAAAAGAATTCCAGCAAGCCTCACGCTTCCTTAAAATTAGTTTAGTTTCACAGGTGACTTGCCCATTTTAAAATTCAAAATTGGTTTATTTTCACAAGTGACCTACTCATTTTAAAATTTAAAAATTGGTCTATTTTCATGATTAACCTTTTTCAAATTCTAAAAAGAATTTTAGCAAACCTCCATGCTTTCTTGAAATTGGTCTATTTTCATAGATGACCTATTCATTTTGAAATTAAAAAATTGTTCTATTTTCACGGGTGACCTATCCTTTTTTAAATTCTAAAAAGAATTTCAGCAACCTCCATGTTTCTCTGAAATTGGTCTATTTTCATTAGCGACCAACCAATTTTGAAATTAAAAAATTGGTGCATTTTCATAGGTGACTTGTCCTTTTTTAAATTCCAAAAATAATTTCAGCAAGCTTTCATGTTTCCTTGAATTTGGTCTATTTTTACCGGCAACCTGTCTATTTTAAAATTAAAAAATTGGTCTATTTTCATGGATGACCTACCCTTTTCAAATTTCAAATAATGAGATCTAAAACGAAATTCAAAACAAAATACTCGCCAAGAGTAAACTCTTCAAACGAATGCCTTGTTTTATGCATAGTTTTTAAACCTGACCCGATGGTTGACCCGGTATAATGATCGGGTCATGGGTAAGATAGGTTGACCCGGGTTAACTCGGGTCAACAAAAAAAAAGAATTCCAATGCAATGCTTTACCAGCAGCTTCAAGCATTCCCAATCTTAGTGTTTAGTCATTTTTCTCTTTCATCAATATGTACATGTTGAACAAAAACAAATTATTAACTAGATCTTATATATTCTGCATAATGCAGCCTTTTATTGCTGAAGACATAAATATAAATTATGATAAGCTCCTAATGGTTCAGATCCCCTTGTTTCGTGTTTAGATTGTTCCATTGAAGAGGACTTGTATTACTACTTTCACACCTTTGTGCAGTATAAACAAAAACCAGCAATTGAAGTGACCAATTTTGATGGCTTCTTAAAACAGGTATGGCGGATCAGAAAATGTTCTGAGACTAGTTTGCCTAAAACTGGGGAGATGCAGATAGAGAACTAATTCAGGAAACATGAATTACCCAGGTAATTAAATGACAACGAATTAATAACCAAAAAAAGCCAGAAACTAGAAAAGCTAGAAAGCCACAACGGAGATTCATTGATGATTTAATAGCCATCATACTGTTTTACTTGGAAGAATCAAGCAATGAAGAACACAAAACTGAAGAGAAACATGTAACAACAAATGGTTTTGTGTATTACCCAAAGCCCAGGATCTGTCAGTTTTGCATCTTCTAACTCTAGCAGCATCTCGTTAGCATCTCTCTCCCCATTGCATGCCGAGAAGATTTTAAGATTTGAGGAGGAAGCAAAGGCAAATAGGCAATGACTGACTGATCTTTTTACTTACTTTATTTACAAAACCTAGTGTGACTTGCCTTAAAGTCTTTTGCGTGTGGCTTAAATTCCTCTGCTCTTTTTTGCAACTGATATGGCTTTGCAGATTGAAGAGTTTAGGTTTTCTGTCTTCATGTTGCAAATAGTTTGACAGTAAAAAGCTAAAACAATGATGTTATATATATATATATAAACAGCTGGGTCTCATCTAGGTTTACCAGGGTCTTACAAGTTCCGGGTTAACCATTCGGGTTGACCGGGTTTTGCTGGGCCAAATCCCTGGCTGGTTTTTTCTTAAACTCATTCCGATTCCAGCCTCGGGTCAGCCGAGTCCCGGGTTGACCTGCTGAGTCGAGTCGGGTTTTAGAACTATAGTTTTATAACTTGAGTTATTCACACCTTATAAATGGGATGTCTTTGCCATTTCTTGGCTTCCATTCACCTATGCAGATTCCACTGCCTTTCTTCTTGATTGGTGAATCTCGCGCCAACACTATTTCAAAGTTGAGGTTAAACCATATGCAATACATGCCTTTTGAAATATAGCCCTCTATTTCTTCACAATCTCTCCTCTCTTTTTTTTATTGCTAAAGGTTATAATTTCTAAGATGGTCGCTTTTACTGGCTCACCCTTCCAGTTTACTCGGGCAAGTCCGTGCAAGTTACTTTCTAATCATGAGTGTCGAGCCGCCTTTGTAGCCTTCTTATTTTTATGAGTATTTAGGTCATGGTGAATGGTATCATATTTTTTTTTCTTCTAATTGGGAATGAATTAAAACTCTTTGTTTTAAGACAACGTTGCTGTTTTTTTTAATGATTGTTTCAAATACTCATGACACATGCTTTGTTTTTTTTTAGGGTCCCTAACAAAGACTTCACTAGATTTACTTTGTCTTTTTCAAAACCTGAGATTTTTCAATGTCATGTTACATAACAATGTTCTTGCAACTCTCATAACTTGTATTGGTTTTTGAAGAAGATATTTTAGTATGGTGATTTGGTATAGAAGACGACCTCATTTTGTATTGAGTTCAAAAAAGATCAAATACTTGTTTGAAGTTTTGTGTTTGGATTTTCTCAACGTGAACAAAGACGAATAGTTACTCACTTTATCATGACTCTTATAAATGGTTCTTTATATTTTAAGAGCATTATTTATTAGTTTTTCCTGCTTGCTCGATTAGAATAAACTTTTCAAGACACGTAATAAAGATTGAGTTTTATGGCTAATAAGAAAAGGAGTTCATGGGCTCAAATAATATTTGAGGGATTTTATGGGTCTAGGATCACTTTAACTCCTTTATGCCCTTTTATTTTTTTTTCCTATTCTTCCAGCATATGTTATGCTATCAAATACCTTCATTTTTAGAAGTGAGACAAGGGATCTTTGCGGGTTTTTCTTTTCACTATAAACCTTTGATCGAACACCTAATCAGCTTTTCTTTTCTGAAATCTCTTTATTTGCTCATATCAAGATACCAATACCAATGCCTTTTTTTATTCCATTTACGAGTTCCTTAATGATTTTCCTTTTCTTTGTTCATCGAAGCAACAAGAGAAGCTTTTGCTTGGTTTTTAGATACTCGTGTGTCTTTTCAACAGGAGAAGCTTTTGCTTTGTTCATCAAAGCCTTTTTTTCTTTTTAGGGTTATTGGACTTCTCTATTCTGCGTCCTCAATCAAGATCTCATGGATTTTGTTCACAGGTATTCTATCTTTTTTTTTGTGTTTTCTGACCAGTTTCTCATCGTTAGTGGAAATTCTCAAATACCTTCATTCTTATCATTTTCTAATACTTGCCCCAAATATGGGATGTGATCTTAGCTAATGTTATTTTACAAAGGAAAAAAAACACATCATCTTAAATTAGGACTACAAAGGACATATTCATCTTTAGGGGATATCAAAAATAGCCTTTTCTCATTTCAAGAAAGATTAATTAGGACTGATAAATTTTGATTTCATTACCATATTGATTTGCACGGAATTGTTTTGCGAGTTCATGACTCATGAAAACTTTATTGTCTTTCTTTCATGTAGTTTTTACATAGCAAACTTTGATAATTAAGTCATTCCTTTGGGTTTCTAGGTATTTAGTCATCTCCTAAGGACTTGCTAGGTGAATTGTTACTCTTAACAGATCATTGATTTTTCTTAAAATCATTAGTCAAAGTCCAATCTTGAAAACCTTTGTTTAAGAGAATGATTTTTGAAAAAGAGTTTTTTTTTGTTGAGCCTTTAGAGATCATTTGCAAAATATACAAGATGTAATGTGAATGAATATCCAAACTTTATTGATTTAAAGAAGATTAGTAGACTACGCATAGTATTTCTTTATAGAGTCAAAAGTTCATAGACCTAAGCAAGTCATCTCAATCCATTCTTGTAAAAAACAAAGCTCCCTTAAAGAATGTTTTCTTCACTGTATATGGGCTTTCGTAACTAGGTGCCCACTTACTTTAATCTTCTCCCGGTAGATGTAAGATCTTTCTCAGCACTAGATCTCCTTCATAAAATACCCTAGGTCTGACTTTCTTATCATATGCTTTAGCCATTTTTTGTTGATATAACTAGTGATGACAAATTACATGTAACCTTTTTTCACTGATCAAATTTAACTACATGTATCTCATCTTGACCCAATCAACTTAAAAGAAGGAATGCCTTTTAGATTTATCATTTTTTAGCTTAAAATGATAAAGAAAAAAAAACTTGGATATGATTGGACAAGGATGGAGAAGAGGCCACATCCCCAAGTAGTATAAGTATTAACAAGAGTATGAGAGATAGTATAAGTGAGAGCGATGACAACATTTTTGGAAGAGCATGTCATTCCTTTAGAGAGAAGGAAATATGTGACATGGGTTTTGACATGGTTTTTGCTCCATGTATCAGACAATAATTCAGAAAACATAAGAGAGTGGTTTCCTATCCTTAAGGGGCTTGTTTGTAAGCTCGTTAAGAGTTCATGATAATAGATGTTAATGAGGTTGAGAGGGCTAGCTTTCATGAAATATTTTTTATTTTTTGTTAAGGGAGATGAACTTATAGTTCATCAGGACTTGTAGAGAATAAGAAAAGAGTAAGATCTCGAGTTTTAACTTTATTTGTGTCAACTTATAATTTCAAAACTAATAAAAGTACTTAAAAAAAAAGAGAATCTTTATTTATTTATGTTTAAAAAATTATAACTGGATCTTAAATTCCACTAGTTAATATCATTATTACCATACATATCAACAAAATTAGTATAAAATCCAATTTTGCATTTGCAATATTAGGAAAGAAATTCTAAAATTGTCGAACCCAATCCAGAGACTAGGAAAAAAACCCAAGTTATTTGCTCACCGATTAACCTTTGGATCATGGGGTCAGCTTTGATCAACTGTTTTTATTAAAATATTCATGTTTTTTTACTCAACCAGGTTCGGTTTGGGTTTGTCAATCAACCAGGTTACTAAAACTTGATAGGGTCAAACAAGTTTGTTTGAATCAATATCTTATTTAATTTAGCTAAAAATCCAACCTAAGTCATACTTTGAATCTTGAATTTTTTAAATCAATCTACCAAGTCAGTCAAATTTAATAACCATGAGAAATTCAACTCCACCTAAACAATAAAAATAAATTTGTACTAGTGATTTCCATAAAAAAAAATAGTAAAAATAAAAAGGAATGTCAATTGTCGAGTGAATCCAAGAAGGTAAGAAATTTAACAATATTCATTAAAAAAATAAAAGACAAAGTGGATTGATTTTAATCAAAAAAAAGAAATCTAACAAATAAATATCATATGATGACTTAGATGGGAGGAGAAGTTAGTCAAATGAAAAAGTCAACCTCACATGAAAGACATTAGATAATGGGTTCCATTGTAATCCTTTACCCACTTGTGCAAAATACATGATGAGGTTAGAAAAGATAAATTCATCAAAAATAAATAATTTAGAAAAAGAAGAAAGGATCTAAAAATAGTTATTAACAAAATAAAATATAAAACAAAAAAAATAATTATTAAATTTATTTTGGAATCAACCCGTGGCAAGATCTGAAATATATTAATCTAAATTTATTTTTTTAAAAATAATTAATGTGTTCTTTTTTAGTTAGTTTTAACCAAATCAATTCCAATAAAAGTTAATCTAAATTTTTAACAAAATCACACCAGTTCAAAAAAAAAAAAAAAAAAATATTGATTGTAAAACTGGATCCGAGTTAGGCTGCGGCTAAGCATGCCGGGCTGGGTTCAGTCCGGAGTTTCAATTCTTATGTTTTTGTTTTTGGGCTAATCTAAAATTTACCCTTTCCTAAACTTGGCACACAGAGCAAGAAACAAAGAACAAAAAAATCTGACTATTTTTATAAATGCAACTCCCACTTTCCTATTTTTTCCTGTCATAAAATTTTAATTTGACTTTTTTTTTTTTTGATAATCTTGTTCATGTTGTTTTCCCCCCCTCTTTCTCAAATCAAATTGTGGGTTTATCAATCTCAGATCAAATTTCTAGGGTTTTCTCAGATCTCTCTGTTCATGTCATCAATGTAAGTAATTTCCCCCTCTGTATATGAAATTTCCTCAAGTGGGTTTTTTCCCCCTGCTTTGTTGATGAATCCTGAGGTAGGAATTTGAATTTTAAGAGTCTTACATGGATAGCCTTTTTTAAATGTACAAATTTGATTAGGCTTCTGTTGCCTAGCTGTGAAAAATGTATTAGTTTTGAGGTGTTTTCAAGGTGGAAGCTTCGGTTTTTATTTGCTGGGAATACATTAGGATTAGGGTTAGGGCTTAGGTTTTGGCTTAGCAACAGATATGATCAAACAGATATTGGGTAAGCTACCTCGAAAACCCTCAAAACCATCCAGTAACGATTCAAACAATGACGGTGGACTCCATGCCTACTCGTCCTTGAACTCATCTAATGGGCCCAGTTCCATTAACAACTCAAAGCTCTCTTCCAATTCGTCCAAATCTTTGAATCCGAGTTCGGGCGCTTCACGCTTGAACAATGGGAGCCTGGTGCCGAATAGCAAGGGGAATCAAGGGAAAAAGTCAGCTCCTCAATTGGATCCTTTGATGACTTCTGGGGTTTATGAGGCATTGCCTAGCTTTCGTGATGTTCCTAACTCGGAGAAGCATAATCTCTTTATGAAGAAGTTGAATATGTGCTGCGTTGTGTTTGATTTTAGTGATCCTTCTAAGAATCTTAAAGAGAAGGACATTAAGAGGCAGACTTTGCATGAGCTTCTTGATTATATTTCAACTGTTACTTCAAAGTTCAATGAGATTGCAATGCAAGAAATTACGAGGATGGTGGCAGCCAATTTGTTTAGAACACTTCCATCTATGAACCATGATAAAAAGATTCTAGAAATGTTTGACCCTGAAGATGAAGAACCAGCTATGGAGCCTGCTTGGCCTCATCTTCAGATTGTGTATGATTTTCTGCTTAGATTTGTGGCTTCATCAGAGACTGATGCCAAGCTCGCCAAGAGATACATTGACCATTCATTTGTGTTGAGATTGCTGGACTTATTTGATTCTGAAGACCAAAGAGAGAGGGAGTATTTGAAGACGATACTCCACCGTATTTATGGAAAGTTCATGGTACATCGACCATTCATTAGAAAAGCTATCAACAATATCTTTTACATATTCATTTTCGAGACAGAGAGGCATAACGGGATTGCAGAAATGCTTGAGATATTGGGCAGCATTATTAATGGGTTTGCTTTGCCATTGAAGGAAGAGCACAAGCTTTTCCTTCTCCGTGCCTTAATTCCACTTCACAAGCCAAAATGTGTATCAATGTATCATCAGCAACTGTCATATTGTATAACTCAGTTTGTGGAGAAAGATTTCAAGCTGGCTGATACTGTAGTCCGAGGTCTGTTGAAGTATTGGCCCATGACTAATAGTTCCAAGGAAGTTATGTTTCTTGGTGAGTTGGAGGAAGTTTTAGAGGCTACTCAGGCAGCAGAGTTTCAGCGGTGCATGGTCCCTTTGTTCCATCAAATTGGTCGCTGCCTCAACAGCTCACATTTTCAGGTACTGGGTTTAGAATGGTTATTATTTTTGTGTTTGTGTGTTGATAAAATATTAAGCCTTTTTTTTAGCTTCTACTGTTTTATTGTTTCTGCTGCTGCTGCTTAGTAAGTTCATTTATCATCTCATTATTGACATTATATTTGTAATTACTGATCATTCTTGCATTTCATTTCATTTCATTGCAACTGAAACTTGTTTAATTATTATTTTTTCCATCTCACATTAGATGATTTTTTAATAATTTTCATGAGGATATATGAATTCCAAATTGGATAGTTGCATGTGTAGATTATCACCTAGTTATTTCTACCACTTTTTATGTGTGTGTATAAAATTGAGAGTTTGATATCTTTGTGATCACTTCGTAATAAGTTAGAAATTTGTGGATTTTCAGTATTTTACAAGGGATTTGTGTTTTTCTGCATTTATGTGCTTACTTGGATGCGGTAATTTTTCTGCACTGAATTGTACAAGTTGGGTTTATGATATTGATGAAGAGAGGTGTAGACATCTGTCTTGGTTTAAAAAACATGCAATTCCATTGATAACTTTGTTTGCTCTTGGGTTTTCCATGTAATAAAGAATTAACATGTGCAAATATTGTGAAATCATAAAGGGATCTAACAGAATAAGCTTTTCTTTTCCACGTCATTTGCCATATTTTTCTTATCATGCATCTTTGATAGGTATCCTCTTCTCATGTGACTAAGTATTCAATACCTTAAAGAACCTTTCAATATGCTCTTTCAAGACTCCATTGTTGTATTTAATTTGCTATTTGATATCCAAATCAAGAAGGCTGTGTAAAGTGCCATGATTTTTCTCTCTGAGATAAACTTAGGGGTGCACTCAGCTCATGGGAAGTATATAAGATTACCCCTTGAGATAAAATCAACGAGAAGCGTACCTTACCATTATGAGGTTAATTGAAAAGTCTAGAGATACTTTCCATGATAATGGAAAAAAAAAGTAGGTATTATGGAAGCATCCTTCTGTACAAGGGCCTTACAACTTGAGCTAATGTCTTTATGATGGGAGTTCCACTCCATAATGGTGACATTTTGTTCACGCCAATAGTCCATGAAATGAATAACACAATAGCTCTCCACTTCTCATCTTTCACAAGTGCCCCTGCTGTCCCCTGCCATGCCTAGGAACTTGTGTCTCTGATTTAGACATAATTCAACAAATCCAACTCTAAAAGAAATCTCGCAACCATAACTCCTTAGCTACTGCAGAAGGTATAATATTAATTATTTGATTATTTGGGAATTTTTAATTTCTAAATAATAAATGCTAATATTTCTGAATTTAATAATAAAAATCTAGAATGATCATACAACATTAAAATTTGTAAATAATCAAATATTAATTTACATTGTTGCCTTTCTATATTCTCCACCATATCCTCTATCAGATCCTCACATCTCTTTCACACATCACCACTCTATAGTAGTATGTTTCTTTGTGATTATGCTATCACCATAATAATCTTCCCTATAGCAGCACCCCAAGTAAAAAAAGGCTAGCTCAAGTGTCCACCTTACAGATGCCTTTTCATGGAACTACCCACATGGCCATGTAAATTTTTTTTACCTCTCTTTTCTTGTCAAAACCCCTCAATTAAATGGTTATCTTATGAGCACTAATAGATAATTTTGACACTTAATGAGGCCGAGAAGCTAAATTATTTTTAACAATTTACAAGCGACAAAATCATTTCTATACATTTGCATTATCATTATGATTACAGGTATGTGTTGTTCTGCACTCCCACTGTAATTTTATGCTTCCAGGTGGGGCAATGGTTGGAAGAAAAAGGCAATGGACTTCTCTGAAAATATGTTGAATGTCTAGATGCTGAAAGTTCAGCATTTGTATTGTAGTAGAGAATGTAAAGAGTATTTTGTGCCGTGAATATGGTTTTCACCTTTAGCCTTGTTTGAGGAAGCTTCTACTGTCTGGTTTTTCTCGAAGTGCAAATCACTCGTGGTTTTGCTATGATCTGTCTTTCGTCATTGATGTATTTGCTGAAGTTTTAGCACAATAAGCATGCTTTTCAGTTTTCAAATCTGCATGTGTATTATATTGAGGTTTTAATATGAAGAAATGAAGGATGCTGGAGTGAGACTCACTCCAGCATGCGTGCAGCGAGTTTCACATCCATTGTAGTAGATATTTTCACTTTAGAGCTTACGCTGGCTTGCTGAAATCTATATTGATAGAATCATATGGATTTACATATTATTTGCCCTGTTATTAACTAAATTTCTGCTCCATCTGAAGGATTTGGATTTGAACTTTGGGTTGTTCATATGGAATCTGGTATTGTGGCAGGTTGCAGAACGTACTTTGTTTTTGTGGAACAATGATCACATAAGAAATTTGATCACGCAGAATCGCAGAGTGATACTGCCTATAATCTTCCCAGCTTTGGAGAGAAATACAAGGGGGCATTGGAACCAAGCTGTTCAGAGTTTGACCCTGAATGTCAAGAAGATATTCTCAGACGCTGATCAAGAAATTTTTGATGAATGCTTGGTCAAATTTGAAGAAGATGAAGTCAAACAGATGGAGACACGGGAGAAAAGAGATTTAACTTGGAAGTGCTTGGAAGATGTGGCGACCTCTAAGGTTGTAAGCAATGAAGCTGTGCTTGTCTCGAAGTTCATCTCATCTGTTGCCATTGCCAGCGGGACAAGTCCTCGGGCCACTGCAGCTGGTTGAGAGCTCTGACTGGTGTAAACTGAGTTTACCTTCATGAAGGATATAAAGGTGTTGACTGGTGACCTCCTTGGTGCAAGTAGGAATTGTTCGGCCTTGTTTCGCATGGTTCTCTCACAAGTCCATATTTCATCAGTGCAGAAGACGGAGGTTCGGTTTTGAGACACTGAGGTTATTTTTTTGGTTTCAATGCTCTTCCCTTTTTTCTTCTCATCCATGAAATTGTAAGTGTGTATTATAAAGGATTTGATTCATAGAGGTAGTCCTTCGTATTTCCTACCTTGTAAAATTTATTTTCTGTAATGATGCAAAGAAGATTGGTCCTTCCATTCTTCAACTTTTATGACATTACTAGTTCTTTAAACCGCAACCATTTAAGCCAAAACATTGTTACATTCTTCCTTCCATGGCTCACTGATTGCCATTCGGGCCTTAGCACGATCATCTTGTCAACACTTCTGGTGGGTGTTTGCTAACCTGGAGCAGTCTGTGGAGAGGCAAAATTTTGTTCAGTAGAGACCATTCTGTATGTCCTGAGGAAGTTGTAGCCTCTAAGATGATTTTCTGATGTGGTTTTTATGATGACATAAATGTTAGGTAGTGATTTGATTTTTTATTTGGAAATATATTAAAATAATATTATTTTTTATTTTTAAAAAAATATTTTTGTTATTCATACATAAAATAATTTAAAAATATCAAAAAATATTAATTTATAATAAAAATATAAAAAATTTTAATTTTGTTTAAAAAATGTATTTAAAAAACCAGCCCAATAAAGAGTGCAGTCCAAAGTTCATAGTGAAAAAATTGAAAACACTTTCTCAAGGTCAGCATGGCAGGGGTAATCAAAGGACTAATTCTTGTTTGAACCTTGAATATTATGGTATTTCTTCGTGGCCATCAATTAGACTCTGGTGGTGGTTATTACCCCCAGCGAAGCTGACGAAATACTTGGTCTATGTTTGTATATTTCAATTATATTATGAATTCACGGAATCAATCATAGAGGCATATAAATTAATTGAAGATCTCAACTTTTCTTTTAAAAAAAAAAAAATAATTCCCTCATATTAGCTTTATAAAAATAATTCTCTCTCTTTCTCATAGTTATTTTTAATAACAAGGGGGTTTATGGATATAGTTGGTCAAATTTGAGCCCGTTTAATCCAACTTTTGATATTTTATAAATTATAAACTCGATGTATTTAATTTTTTTTTTGTATCCAAGTAAATTGAATATATTAGGTTGAACTAATTTTTATGTGGATTTTACAAATATCCACAAGTTAGGTTTATATTGTTAATTTTCATGGGTTATGCTTCAATAGAACTAAAAGTCGAGCTCAATAAATTAACCTAAAACATGTTATAAGCTATAACAAATAATTTAGTCTTAATATATCAACTAAGTCGGTTAACTAAAATGAAAATAACATTCGCTAGTGGGCTATATAGGATATACGAGTTGGGTCGAGTTGACTGGATTTTAAAAATTTTAACCCGTCACTTAATCTATAATATCTATTTTTTAGAATTTTTAATTTATTATTATATATAATATTTATATTGTCTAATTTTGATAGGTTAAATTATTTTAAATAATACCAATATTATAAATATTTGTTGTTTTTTAACACCCCTACTAAGTACTATTGGAAGGTGTGGGCCAAATCTAGTATTTTATTGTCCTTGATTGGCTTTGCCTAAATTCTAATTCGAATAACTCAACTATTGATACCGACAAATTTTATAAAAAACACAAATATCAAGATTTCTAGTGGCAGGCAAGTTCAGAGAGATTTATTTCAAATCTCCGTAGATTCGAGGGTGAGCACTGAGTATATTGATTTTTCATATTAAAATGATTTTTAAAAAATTTAAAAATATTTTATTTATTTTTATTTTAAATTAATATTTTTTTTGATATTTTTAAATCATATTTTGATATGCTGATATTGAAAATATTTTTTTTAAAAAAAAATTTTAATGCATTTTCAAGTAAAAAACATTTTAAAAAGCAACTGCAACCTCACTTTTAAACGGACTATAAAAACAAAAGATATCATAGATTTATGGTCGCAGTTTGAAGATATTATGATAAATTAAATAGTTTTTTATTATAATTTATTTTAATTTACCTTCTTATTTTTCTTACTTTTTATCTATGTATATATTTAAATCCATCAATTAATACAATTCTTTGCTCTTTCAATTTTATATATAGGTGGATATTAATGAACTTATTCCAACTTGAATAAGTATAAGAACATAGAATAATATAAAAAATTGAGAGTAAACCATCTACAAACTCAACTATTAAAGTCTATGCTTACATCTGTGTATGTTTTTTTTTTTTTTTTTTTTTATTTTTTTAATTAAAGCTTATACTTTTGTTGTTATATACCACTGTAGTTGGAAATAACACCAACATCATCACATCGCATTCAAGATTGAAGTTAAAACACATTGATTCAAAGCCTTTTCTGTTGGAAATTAAAGATCAAATTAAAATAAAAGTAAGTTCACTCTTAAATATAATATTTAAGGTTAGGACTTTTTAAAAATTGTTTTTCTACATAATATCTATAACATAAAATATTAATATGTGTACAAATAATTTAGAATTAATAAGAAATTGATTTAAAAAGTTGATAAATTTTCAAATATAAAAGCTTTAAACCCATTTTGAAATGTTATATGTTTTTCTAGTAACTTATACAATTGTGCCTTGAAAAGTAAAAAATGGGTCTCTAGTTAGAGGAGAGAGGACCTAAACAATGTCAATTTTTTGTTTAAAACATATGGAGGCTTTTGGGTTAAATAATTTTTTTATATAAAAAATTATTTTTTATGAGCCCAAGATCATTTACCTGTCTAAATTCATTAAATTTATTAGGTAATATTTTGTATGTTGAATATTAGATATTGGATACGATAAGAGTGGCTAGGCATGACAAATAACTATCATGTCATGTGTTTGGAGTGTTTTGGACTGGAAAGTTTATCTTATTTTATATTCTGCACACACTGAACGGAAACCAAACAATCTAAGGTTGGGACCAATTTGGATGTAAGAAAAAGTGGAGGAAATACTGATCTAACCTGACTCAGTTAAAAACTCAAGTCAACCTGTAACCCGGTTGACCCGAGATAAAACACAGGTTTGGAATTTTTTTGAATTTTTTTAGTCAAAACGAGGCTGCTTTGATTTTTTTTAATTTGAGCTAACTCGGGTTGACCTTCCTGACCCGTGACCCTGATTAACCCGAGTTGACCTTTTTGACTCGTGATTTAGGTCTTGTCTCGGGTTGACCCCCAAGTTGAGTTTTAAAAACTATGATAATATCCATTTTTATTCTTTTATTACCTTGAGTCACTCCGAGTTGATCATCTCAATCCGTGACCTAGGTCTTGCCCTAGGTCAACCCCCTATTCATATTTTAAAATTATAATAATAACCATTTTTATCTTTGTATCGATCTAGGTTAATGGTCAACCTGATTCGTGACTAGGGTCTTGCATCGGGTCAATCCCCGAGTCAGGTTTTAAAAATACAATAATAACCACTTTTATCCTTATATTGACTCGGGTCAATGGTCAACCCGACTCGAGCTTGGCTCCAAGTCGACTCCCAAATTGGGTTTTAAAACTATGATAATAACTATTTTTATCATTACATTTACCCAAGTCGATGGCCAACCCGACCGATGACCCAAGCCTTACCCTAGGTCGACCCCCGAGTCGGGTCTTAACTATGATAATAATTATTTTTATCCTTAAGTTGACCCAAGTCAATGGTCAATCTGACCCAGGCCTAGCCTCGGGTCGACCTCTAAGTCAGGTTTTAAAACTATGATAATAATCATTTTTATCCATATATTGACCAGGTCAATGGTCAACCCGACCCATGACCTGAGCCTTCTCCTGGGTCTACCCCTGAGTTACGTTTTAAAACTATGATACTAACCTTTTTTTTTTCTTATATTGACCCAAGTTAATGGACAACCCGATCCATGACTCAAGCCTTGCCTCTGGTCGACTCCCGAGTCAGGTTTTAAAACTATTAAAATAATCATTTTTATCTTTACTTTGATCCGAGTCAATGGTTAACCCGACCTTTAACCTGGGTCTTGCCTTAGATCGACTCCCAATTCAAGTTTTAAAACTATGACAATGACTATTTTTATCATTACATTGATCTAAGTCAATGATCAACCCAATCTGTGACTCGGGCCTTGCCCTGGTTTGACCATCTAGTCGGCTTTTAAAACTATGATTATAGTTATTTTTATTCTTACGTTGACCTGTATCAACACGAGTTAACTCTTGTGTAGAGAATTGAACAAGTTTGTCTTGCCCTTTTAATAGGACAAAAACTTCATCACTAGAACAACCTTGGACTAGAAAAAAAAATTGATTTTTGTATTGTCCAAAGATGCACCAAACAACTTCACAAAAAAATTATCGTGTTCAGTCCATCGTTATCCAACATACCAAACACTATCTTAGTTTTAATACATTGCCTGATTAATTTTTCATTCCTGGATAGTTTTTTATTTTTTAAAACATTAAAAAATTATTTTTAAGTTTTTACGTTTACAAAAAAAAATAAAAAAATCAGGCTTTAACGGTTTAAAGTGATAGGAATTGGCTCTACTAAATTGAATTAATTCTAGCAACAATTTTAATCCCAAATCTCCTATATGAATATGGGATAGGGGACTTTGGTCAGAAACAATAAAATAGAGAAACTATTATACTAAATTTATTCTTTAGTTGCCTATTGTATTATTCTTCTCTCTTTTTTCCTACTATTTAGTTCTAGCTTTTGGTTCGGTAATTGTAGAGAAAAAGCCATGTCAGTTTTCTACTTTGTCAGCTTTTGGTTCGGTAATTGTAGAGAAGCTATTTGTGTTTAGACGTTTTGCACAAATTGATGGACAATTTAGTTTTAAAGACAAAGTATATACTCCTTGATAACAATGTTCTTTATTTTCTTCTTCTTTTTTCGTTCAAAAATCTACACGTACTTTATTTACATTGTTCTAAATTTTGTATTTATTTTATCTGATATAGTTGGAATATATATAATTCTTGACTTTTAATTCTTGACTTTTATATATAATTTTTTAACTTTTAATATTTTAGTTTAATTGGACTATTGTTAATTAGATTATTTATTTATGTATTATTATATAAAGAATAATCCAATTATTTTTGGTTATTATTGTAGCAAAATATGAGTTATGCTCACGAGAAGGTTGCTTTAACAAGTATTGTTTTGGTATGGAGGATTCTACTATCATCTTTTGTAATGTATAATGATACACTTGAGAAGTTCAGTTTTGTGAACTTAAAAAAATAAAAAAAAAAAATGGTTTTCTATCTTACCACCTTGAACATGGTAAAATTCTTGACATAAAATACGTTAAAGTTGTTAAGTGAGGAGTCTGATCCCACTGTTATGATAGCTGTTAACATATGGTAGCATAACGATTTCATGTAAAAATTATATATTGAATAGTTTGAATAATTCACTCTATGATGTGTATAGTTCCATCAATAGTACTAAAGAATTATAGGTTGATAATGCTAGTATGAAAAAAATTCTTAGTTGATAGATTTTTTGACTTCATGATGGTCAATTCAAGGACACTGATTAGCTAAGTCCAAGAATTTCAACTCATTTTGCATGAATTCATGCTGAGGAGATGATTATGAGCAAGTCATTCCAAGTTGTTGCTATTATTAAGAAATTGCTATCATTTTGAAAAGACTTTAAAAACCACTTTAAACATAAGCTAATATATATGAGAGTTGAAGATTTCATTCAAACATTAAAGATAAAAGAGGAAAAATAAGTTATATAAAAGGATAACAAGTTTTTTCTCAATGGCCCTAAAACAAATGTGGCTGAACAAGTGATGAAGTCCCATAATAAAAATTGAAAGAAAAATATTGCTCTAAAGGGTAAAGGCATTATAATAAATTCAATGGAAAAAACTTTATCTATAATAGACACCAAGTTGAAGAGTGTAGAAATAAGTTTCAGCAAGAGTGTAGAAATAAGTTTCAGCAAGACAACTTCAAAAGCAAGGGTTGCTTAAGCCAATATCACTGAATTTGAGAACCTCTCAAGTATAGTGTAAAAGATGAGCTTGTCTACAATCATCTCTAAAGTCAACCTTGTAAATAATCCCAAATAATGGTGGCTTGATATTGATGCAACAAGACATGTTTTTGCTTAGAAGATGATGTTCTCCACCTACCAAGAAATAGATAATAAATAACTATATATAGGGAATTTTTCAACCTCAAAAGTACTGGACATTAGGAAGGTCATACTGAAGACGACTTCTGAAATGATTCTCACCTTCAATAGTATGCTTCATGTTACTGAAATCAAGAAGAACTAAGTGTCTTGCTCATTATTGAGCAAAAATAATTCAAAATAGTCTTTGAAAGTAGTAAATTTGTGCTCATAAGCAATTAAATGTTTATTAGAATAGAGTATCTATGTGATGACTTTTTAAAATGAATGTAATAACCATTATAATCAAGGCTGAGAATAATAATAAGATTGCCTCTTCTTCAAACTTACTTAAGTCTTATGATACGTGGCATGTTATATTGAGATATATGAATTATAATTCTATATAAATATTGACTAATGTTGAATTATTATCAATTATGAATTTTAAGAGGTATGAAATTTTTATAGAATCAAAATTCATGAAGATTTTATTTAAAAAAATAATAAAAGAAGCAGTGAACTTCTAGATTTAATTCACTTTGATATTAGTGATTTAAAATTTATGCAAACTAGAGGTGAAAAAAAGTATTATATTACTTTTATAGATTATTAT
>Ga0307510_10001815_pt1 | contig 23869 bp, 33 predicted proteins | sample 12_EM_MG_FD_207224 | JGI IMG/M metagenome (GOLD analysis project Ga0307510, IMG submission 207224) | Populus trichocarpa ectomycorrhiza microbial communities from riparian zone in the Pacific Northwest, United States - 12_EM | ecosystem: Host-associated > Plants > Roots > Unclassified | place...
CAGCCTCGGGTGGGGGGTGCTTCCCTACCGTCACCCACTCCGACAATTGGACTGATATAGGCGTAGATGACAGTGACGCAACCTATATAGCCGACTGAATGCCTGTGATATACAGGACTTTGCGTACACAAATCTGTAGAACGATCTGCCCACACCCCATTCAGTCAACCTTCTCCGAAGATAGGGCTGAAACAACAAAGTGTTTTGTCTTAGGCGAGAATCGAACCGAAGACATCGATCGTTGTGGTGGAACACCGCTCGACGTAAACTTCAGCTCGGAGTCCGATAAAAATTCTTCGTTCCTCAAGAAATTTGTTCTACATTCGTCACATATCTGTACATTCCGCATTCCGTGTGCTCCCTGGTGTCATATCGCCGAAATTTCGGACGCTTTCGAAACCCCTCTCCCATTACTACGAGACGCGGATTTGAGCATTGGCTATGACCTATCACCAACCCCATTCGAGCGACCGTTCCTCGCCGGGGCCACAAACCTGGTTTCACTCCGCCTCTCCGACTACAACATCAATTCTGGCACTCTCCTCCACTTCATCATCCCTACATTGACTCACCTGTCACTCTCGTTCAGCGAACCACGTATCCTCATGGTCGGTGAACTACTAGAATTCCTCCGAAATTCGCCTCTGATCGAGGACCTACAAATCCACGCGGACGTCGTGCTGGACGCGCCCGAGGAAAACTCCACTTTTCCTGACCGGTTCCAACCAGTCGATCTTCTCTGCCTTCGCAACATACACCTTAGCTGGGCCACGCCACGATCTCAACATACCCTCCTCGCCAACATCCAACACCCGCCAATTGTTCCGTCTCTATGCAAGCGCGGTCGGACAGCGATATTTCTCAACCTCCGCAGAACGTATTTCCAAAATCGTGGGACGCCTTCTCTCTTCCGGATCTCACCTGTGTCACGCTGCGGATGAAGCGCGAACGGCTGTCAACAGAGTGCGCGGTGATCGTCAAGAAGTCCAACGGCGCCTCAGTCTGCATCTCTCACCTGCACAACGTCGACGGCTTCATCCTGGTCGACGGTGACGGGAATGTGATCAGGGAACCCAGCCGCGACCGCGACGACAATCATGTTCTCTCGGACGCGATTGGACTTGTTCGGAAGTTGCCCCTTCATTGGATTCGGAGGTTCGTGTTGGAAGGTCTCGGAGCCGACAAGATGTCGGTGCCAGAGTCGTTTGAAATTCCTACGGCTCTCGTCAAATTGATCTGTTCGGACATGCTAAACCTGAACACCCTGTCACTCGTGTGACCGAGCTGTTCAATATGCTCATTCCGTCGCTGCCCCCTCCTATGTTTCTTGCCAACCTCTTCAATTCCCGAACCGTGTACTCCATGTCCAACTCTCAAGGTCCTTGAGATGCGACACCCCGTTTGGGTGGCGTCACGACACTGCCGTGAGGCTTTGGCCCTTGCCAAGGTCAGGATGTACGAGAAGGTCCCTTTTGAGAGGGTCTTCTTCTGTTTTCCCAGTGTTCCGAAGAGCATGACCCTGGGTATGTCTTCGTATGTGGGGAACGTTGACATCCAAATGTGCAATGGGTGCGAGTAAACTGTTAGGGTTTCACATACAGCAGGGCATATGCGACACCAGAAATAGACGTGGAACTCTCCCGTCATGGACATACCCCACCGCCCCTGGGACACGCATCAAGCGTACCCGCTGGAGTTTTGGAAGGCTGGGGTCCCCGGTTCCCGTCTCATCATCGGAACCCAGGGTATATACTGCTCACACGCGTATAGGCTAGCTCTAATAGTATGGTACGGATCTATCACAACCGGGGTTTAGTACCCCGGATAAGCTACGCCCACGAATTTCATAGTCGCTTGTAAAGTGCAGTAAATACACGATTGACAAAGTTATTTCACAGGGGGTTGGGGGAATTGAGCAGCACCCGGACGAGCAAAGCCTACCACTCTCTTTCTCTTTTCATTTTTGATCTGTACCGTATCTTTCTCTTTCCCGTCTTCGATGTCGTCTACACGCCACCCATAACTTTCTGCTTCCCTGTTGCTCCGTCCCATCGGTATCACGGTATTCCGGCACTCCCTTTTCTCGTATTGCCACCCGGGTTCCAGATCGTTGTCTGCTCGAGTCGGAATGCCGGTCGGTGATGTGGGTAGACCTACTAGCTACATGGATTACGATCTGGTTTCTGTACTTTAACGGAATAAGCGCACAAACTCGCTCGTTAAAATTATCATGTACAACGCGACGTGCACCAACAGTCATGAAGGTGTCGAAGAGTACCTCGTGCCGTTCCCTCCCGTCGCCCACCTGACGAGCGGGTCAAACAACCGATCATCGCGGCCCAGCAGTACAGTCACCGTCCCGCTGTAGTTTGCGACACAAGCTCACCCAAGCGCGACTGCTCGTGCTGGCCGAGCGTTTCTGGAGTTTCATTCGACAGTATATAGCCTTGGACTCTTCCGATATGGCGGTCGCGATAAATCTTGACTCACAAAGACTCACAGGGCTTGCCCGGCCGAATTTAAATCGATTCGTTACCTGCCGTTGAGAAAGTCACCCAGTTCCCCACCCCCGTCCGACCCCTCTCTGGTTATGGATACCAAGCGTGAGGGACGTCCTGGTTACAGATCGACCCTCCAACAACTACTGCACGCCTTGAGTGCGGAGCCGTTGGCATAAACAACCTCCGGGAAGTTAGCCCCGGCCTTGGGCAAGGTACGGCTCAACTCCACTTATTCAGTTCCGACTCCGCCCTCATATCCTGTCCTCAGCTCCGTAGCATGGAGATAGAGGCCAAACATGCACTTTCAACGATCCACTCCTCGATGAACACCTTCCCTGAAATCAATCGTCTCCCTCCAGAGATCCTCGCCCTGGTTCCATCCTTCCTCGCAGACCACAAGGTCCTCGTTTTGACCAAGCATGTGTGTCGTCACTGGCGCTATATAATTGTCGCTTCATGTATCGCTTCGTTGTTCAGAGATATCCAGAGCGGAGGGGGAGATCACGTCGCCGCATGCATCGATCGTTGTGGTGGAACACCGCTCGACATAAGTTTCAACTCGAGGTCCGATAAAAATTCCTCGTTCCTCAAGAAGGTTATTCTCCATTCATCACATATCCATAGAATCCGCATTCCGTGTGTTCCCCAGTATCATATCGCGGAAATTTTGGACGCTTTCGAAACCACTCTCCCGCTACTAAGAGACGTGGATTTAAGCATCGGCTATGACCTATCGCCGCCCCCATTCAAGCGACTGTTCTTCGCCGGGGCCACAAATACACCTCTCCGACTACAACATCAATTCTGGCACTCTCCTCCACTTCATCATCCCTACGTTAACTCACCTATCACTCTCGTTCAGCGAACCCCGTATCCCCATGGTTGGTGAACTACTAGAATTCCTCCGAAATTCGCCTCTGATCGAGGACCTACAAATCCAAGCGGATGTTGTGCTGGACGCGTCTGAGGAAAGCTCCGGTTTTCCTGATCGCCCGGTGCCCCTGCTGCCGCTTTCTCAACTATAGACGCCGCCCACGGAGACCAGAATACATCGACCCATCGAACCGCTTCGGGACCAAACCGGGATATCGATGGGACAGAACAACAGAAATACTTCCAACGCTAAAACGAACGAAACGCCAGGAAGCAAGAGTTATGTGGGGTGTGGACGACATCAAGACGGAAAACAGAAAGGTACGCGTACAAAATAAAAAGAGAAAGAGAGCGGGCCAGATGAAAGTCTACAGCTCCCCGGAAACGGTGGTGTATTTCCCTAAATCAGTCGACGAGTCAACGAATCGAGGTCAATGCAAATTCCGGAGAGTAACGATACTTACAGATACGGACCCGGTAATCGCTTGAACCAGTCGCCAAAAGGCTTCCGGCGAGGCTGAGATCAACTGAGTAGACTAGAACGCAAGGACTGTCAGTCCAACGTGCTCAGATCGACCTCGGGGACAACATACCCGGCTCTGTGTGACCTTTCAACATCAATTGGACGATCCCAGACTTTGCATCCCAGAACTGGACTGTCCTGTCTGTTGATCCGCTAACCACCCATTGGCCATCGTGCGAGACAGCGACAGACCATACAGAGTCCTGTACCCGACGGTTAGATACATCACCGGTCAACATATTCGACGCGTACTGTGTGACCGGTGAGGTTCATCGTGCATGCGCTGTTGCCCTCGCGAGTGTGGGCGTCCTTCCCATTCAGAGTGTCACGCATTGGCGCCTCCTGCGAGTTCTGTCGACCGCCGGGTCGACTCGCCAGACGGGAAATGTCCCAGTACTTCAGTGTCTTGTCTGCGCCGCCGCTCACCAATCCACGCCCGTCAGGGGTGAACGCCACACTCCACACGATGCCTTCGTGTCCCCGCAGCGTCTCCAATAATTCACCAGTACGAGTGTCCCAGATATATACCACCTACAGGAACTGAATTCAGAATACATCCCAACAAGCGATTGCAGATCATGCACTCCATCAAAGCTACCTGCGGCTACCAGTTGTCCATCAGAGCTGATAGCCACGCTTCTAACTCGACCGCCGCTGCTGCCGGTCGTTGCAAGGGTCTTCGACGATCTGTCCGTCATATCCCAAATCCTCACCGTACGATCGTCCGACCCAGAGACGACCAATCTCCCGTCCGACGAGAACGCGAGCGAGTGGATCGGCTCAATGTGACCCTGAAAACTGTTGCAGATTTGCCACTTGGTGATGTCCCAAATCTAGAGCACCAGAAGTTGTCCTATGTTGAGAATTCGCCTCGAGAATGACGGTGGCGGTGGTAACGATTGCCAATATGAAAGTTCCAAACTTACTCGGACCATCCCGTCCTGGCCCCCGGTTGCGAGCAGTTTGCCGTCTGGGCTGAAACATACGCTCCAAATGTGTTTTTTGTGGACCAGGTCACTGTGCGATGATGACGGTGTCAGAGCCAGGGGCCCCATCCACTAAGAAGGGACTGAACCAAATTTTAGTCCCAGTTTTCGTATCATAGATCCGGGCTGTCTCCTCGCATGTCGTTGCCAAGTACTCGCCATCTGCAGAAAATTGAACACAGAGAACATAACTAAACAGGGAAAATAGATCGTCAGCCTGGTGACTCCTGTTATAGAGGTGACCGGACGAATGACGCCGCCAACCTGTCGTGGGTGAGGGTGTGAACCAAGCTGACGTCTAGCACTCGTTTGACTCTAGGATTGAATATCGCAAACCAACCGCTACCCTCCTTTTGAAATTCTCGAGGTAACGTCGATCGGTCAAGATCTCCAAGATACAGGGGGGACACGGTTCCGCTAGGTTCAGCTACAGGAATGCAATAAATCAGTAATCGAGAACGTGGTTCGTTGTAAGCGGTGATATTCAACTTGTGATCGACGCTGTGGAAGGACATGGGGATGGAGGGTCGGGAAGATCCTGGAGATGCGCTGGTTCACCTTGTTCGACATTTGTGGAATCAGGGACCACCTAAAACGTGTCACGGGTTATCATATAAAACAAACATATCTGCTATGTCGGGCACCATACTCACAGGCAGTTCGGTCAGCTTCGGTCGATTCCTCGGAGCCAGTTGATGTGAACCTTGGCCTGTATACGCACTGTGAGACTGAACTTTGGATGGGACCGGAGTTCGGTCATCATCCTCCTTATCTATCTGGTTCGCTGTAAAGGCGTTTGAGGGTGAGTGAGGTTTACAATAACGTCAAGAAATGTACTTGGGTCGATACTCCAGTCATGGCTTGATGTGAAATCCGACTGATCATCGCTGTCTGACTGAAAGAAATAATCTGAATCAGGGGGTAGCGGCTGCCAAGCCGTTGAACCCCGTTGAATGCATTCAAGTACGGCCTCGATTGTGGGGCGCCTCCCTGGTTGGGGCAACCAACACCGCTCCAGGATTTCCCAGAGATTGTCGCTGAACCACACCTCTTTCCCCTCCGGTCTCCCTGGACGTTCGCCTTCGATCACCTTCCTCATCACAATAAAGCCACCATCACCTGGGAAAGGGGGCTTGCCGCTCAGCACCTCAAGTATCACCATCCCTAGTGCGTAGCAATCCGACTCCCTCGTCGCTCGGCCATCCTCACGGCCAAACCGGACTGGATCAAGGAGTTCTGGACTCATCCATCTCATCGTGCCGGCACTCTTGGGTGTGCTCGAGCTCGTGTGGTACGTAGAGTCTGAGACAATCGTGAGGAGTCCAAAGTCTGCGAGGCGAGCACGGCCGTCTTGATCGATCAGGATGTTGAGCTTGATAATAAGAAGCAGTTTAGGTGGAGTAGCAATTAGAACCCGAACTCATACCCCCTTAAGATCTCCATGTATCATTCCCTCGCCGTGCATATACATCAACCCCTGGGTGACGCCTTCGAGCTTTCGAGGGTGATTTCATCAGAAATGGGTGGGGTCAGTGCAGGAGTGAGAACCTACAAGTTCAAACCGGTTTGCATCCCTATGGGCCTTGATGAACTCGGTGATATTCCCATTGACCATCCATTCCGAGATCATCGCAAAGAGCCTTTCCCCCAACGTCACTCCCAACAGCGGGAGCACATTCGGATGGCGGAGGGCCTTCCATGTCACAACTTCCTTGCAGAACATCTACGCGATCGCGGCGATCATCAGTTCTTCGACACACAATTTTGACGAGCCTTGGGTGGTGACCCACGTTTGTAATCTTATTGAAATCGTCCGTCGAGTATACTTTCAGAACCTTGACTGCGACCTTGCGACCTTGATATTCACCCATCCATACGTCCGCATACCCGCCGCTGTACAGTGCTCGCTTCGATTGGTCAAAGCAAAGTGGGATTTGGAATGGGCCCGGGAGCAAAGCGCGGCGGCCACATATCTTGCACAGCGTGTTCACACACTTCCTCTTCAGCTGCGGTCCCAGGCTCTCCAGTGTCTACTCGACATGAGGTCAGATCAGTGAGTCATTTCCCTTACGGAAAAGTGGGAAAGCACCTCGTCTATCACGTCGACAAACGCCTGGGCATCCTCCCTGCATAGACACTTGACTGCGTCGGCCACACGATGGTTGGAAAAGATGGCCGTGATCAAGGAGATGCGCTTATCAATAGCGATGGGCTGATCAACCGAGCGTTTCCATACTGAGATTCTGTAACCCGCGAACCGGTCAGGCCGAAGATACGCATTTCCAGAGAGGTCGAAACTTACAAGCCGCACAATATTTGCAATACTTGTGGGCGCCGACGAGGTTCCTGATCCCAGCATTGCTGAGTCATCGTCCATAATGCGTCCGTGAAAGTCGGGTGGGTCGGCCGTGGCGGACGTTCACCGCTGACAGTCGCCAACACAGCCGTGCGAGGTGGTTTGTCGTTAAACGGAACGGCGCCAGTGAAGACCTTTACTCAGGTGAATCAAGCTCTCCAGATGTCAATTGAATCCACAACGGACCTCAATCGTAACCATCGCGAAGGAGAAGACATCCGCCTCCTTGCTGAATGTCCCCCGATTGTCATTGTCCAAGATCTCCGGTGCAATCCACCGTGTGCTGTGCCCATACTCATCTGGAGCGCCCCGGATCGAATCCAGGTTCTGAGTGACAATGGCCAGACCACAATCCGTGATCATCGCATGACCAGTGGTGTCCACAAGGATGTTCGGCTGGTCAGCGGGTGTCAACATGCCAGTGGTAAGTCGATCAAGAGCAATCGCGTACCCCCCTGAGATCACCGTGAACGACATTGCAGGAGTGGAGGTAATTGAGGCCCTTCGCGACATCAGACAACTGGGGAAGGCGTAAGCACGTCGCGCAGGTACGGTGGAAGGGACACCCACGAGACTCAATCTGTCCACGCCTGGATGGTCCGCGAGGTACCCCGTTAGATCCGTATCCGGCATCCAGCCCGAAACGAGTTGGACGGGATCGGCGGTGACACCCAGGAGGGGAACGATGTTCGGGTGGGCCAAGTTTTTCCACACGGCGGCCATTTGATGAAAGGTCTGGGGATCTTTAGAACCCAAACATGGGGAGAGCGTCATCAAAACGCACCATCTTGAACGTTTGCGGGTCTCCGCCGGGGTGCATCCTTACACGTTGGATTCGTATCTTCGAAGTCCCATCATGGACGCGTCCGGAAACTGGTGGGAGGGCGATGACTGGGAGTGAACTTGAAAGCGTATGGGATTTCGGTAGGACCTGCTTGGTGCCGCAGATGTTCTTCAGTTCGTGCAAGTATTCCTGGAATGCGGGGCTCGCGTGATTTGAAATAAACGTCAGAACCTACAACAGTATTGGGTACGGATTTAGGAGAAATGGATTGGAGGCTCACGCTTTCCAAGTAGTCGACAAGCCGTGCCAAATCCTCGCCCTGTAGGTTCGGAACTGCACTCCGATACCCTTCACTGCGAAGGAGGCCGCTGAGGCGCGTGTGGAACTGCGACGAAGTTCTGTCGAGACCGTAGAGTTGCTTTAGGACCTTGTGTGTGCTCATGATGGATATCTGGCTGGGCCAGTGTTGAGGCTTGAAGAGCTTGGTGAATCCGCGGGAAGGGTGATCTCGCCTGAACCTCGAGGCTCGAGCGCCAAAGCTCTCAAGGATTATATAAACTGGTAAGCGCCGACAAGGAATGTGTCACTGTCAGGAGAACACGAAGTCGAACGACGAACGACCCGACAACGGCGCGGTTTGGTCTCATACGCTCTGACTTCGTCTCCACATGGTGCGGGTGCGGCAAGGAACGAAGCTCAGGACCGCGCGCAAGGAATTTTAAAAATAACAAACTACATCTGCTATGCGTAGAACACTGCTACGGATGGCGGTAAAGGCGCTACGTCCATCGGCTAGTCTGGCCAAACATCAACGAAAAAGTTTTATGAGGCAGAAAACTCGACGTCGCCTTTATCGCTTCTGCATCCTACTACTTGAGATGAGGCCCGTCGATCGCGCGAGATGCCACTGCGGCTTCACAGTTCCCCCGAAGGAGAGGTACGACATGAATAAACCCTCGTTGGTCGATGGGAATCTACGGTGATATCACCCTCGAACCGGCAAGCCATCCTGTATCCGTTCCCTCACAGTAGTCGATACCTGATACCGTCCCGGCTTTCCTAACCGTTCTTTAACCCTGCCGTCACCTCGTCGTTCCCATCCTCTTCGTCACTCACGTCGTAGCTGTTACCCTCTTCACCCCAATCAGCCCTTCCCTGGGCTCCCCCGTGTGATCGAGACCTTATCATCTCTTCCCGATCTATTGTACGAACTTCGTACTCCTCCAACCCACGTCGGATGGACTCCACATTTTCTATTGGCGTCGTCCCGCTGACTTGCCGGCGAATGGTTTGGCGCTTACACCTCTGTCTCTAAGACCGGATTTCTCTCTGAACAAAGAGAGAGCTGGACACGGTCTCGGGTATTAGTTCGGTCGACGTCGATTTTCCCCGAGCAAAGCGGCGAAAAGAAAACACGCAAACTCCCATTCCACTGCCAGGCAACACCTCCAAATTCGACACCGTCGCGTCGGATCTTAGCGCGATCGAGCCCAAGTTGGATCCCTCTTCTCTCTGGTCGACCGTCAGAGATGTGGCAAACAAGGAGTGCGGTTTCCTCTTCTCTCGCCTCCCCAACCGTCCTCATACTCGTTCTGTGGTCGTAGGGGTTGTCCGCTCTCTAAGGAGTTCATGCGTCTGCCGTCAAAACGTCAGTACGCGGATTACTGCCAGAAAATTCAAAATCCGGTCATCCTCGACGAGATCAAGTCCCGGATAGCAATCGAAAGTATCCCAACCTCGATGCAGTCAGGCAGGACCTCAAACTCTGCATCGAGAACGCAAAGTACAACGTGAAGGATGGTCCAATCTGGAGGGATGCAAAACACCTTAATGTGTGTTTGTGACACAAATCCGCCGTTTACGCGACACAACTGACCTCCTTCAGACACTTGCCAATAGGGGATGCGCCCGGTTGGCGGGAGACTCACCGGTGGAGACAATAGCTGCAGATGCGGAGAACGATGGGAGTCCAGGGTTTGGAGATGAGGGAGGGAAGAAGAAGACAACCGGCCTCTCCCAGATGCTCAAATCGCGTTTGCAGAAGCTGGTCGACAAGCCGACGACAAGTGGGTTTCATCCCACGTTTTTATCGGTTACACGTTTTGACCTCGATCCCTTAGCGGACGGGTTATCTCTGCGGAATCCGTGGAACTCCCCAGCAGGGAATCGTGGCCTGGTTGCTACAAGGTCATCAAGAAATCCCAGTGTTTCGAGAACGCCTTTTTACGCGTTTCCCTCTCCCAACGGTCAACATTATTTTGAATAAGGAAAAGGGACTGAGTATAAGTAGGGTTGAGTTCGGTGCTCCCCTACGCTCTGCCGTCCATTCGACTCTCAAGGTAGAAACGGCCGGTGGAGGTCAAGAGGAGGAAGAAGGGGATGCAAAGGCGAATGAAGAGAAGGATCCTGAGGTAGAGCACGAAGGCGATGGTGATTACGAGGCTGGATCTTCCCCAGCCAAAGGTGGGGTCAAGGGGAAGAGGATGGGGGAAAGGTCGGGAGACCGAAGAAAGCCAAGGTTGCACCTCCACCTCCCGCCGACTACAACGGTCCCCCCGGTGAACGCTATATTAGGTGAGGAGGATGCGACAGTGAGTATAAAAAAACACCGTCGTTCATCCCCGTCCCCCCATTTCAGCCTCCACAGAGGCGCCGGACGATGGGTCCGACGAAGAGGAGGATTTCACTCTGGCTTCGTCTCCACAGGGTGCAGGGGCGACAAGGGACAAAGCCCAGAACCGCGCGCGAGATTCACAAAACAATAGAGCTAGACGTAGGGCATTACATGTGGGGTAACGGTAAAACACTACGTCCATCAGGCTGGTGTGGCTAAATATCAACGAATTGAGTGTCATGAGAAAATTCGGTGAACCGCGTGGCAGGTTCTCCTCGTCCAGTTGCTGCCCAATTCCCCAAACCCCCCGTGAAATAACTTTGTCAATCGTGTATCTACTGCACTTTACAAGCCACTAAGAAATTCGTGGGCGTAGCGTATCCGGGGTACTAAACCCGGGTTGTAATAGATCCGTACCCTACTATTAGAGCTAGCCTATACGCGTGTGAGTAGTATATACCCTGGGTTCCGATGATGAGGCGGGAACCGGGAACCCCAGCCTTCCAAAACCCCAGCGGGTACGCTTGATGCGTGTCCCGGGGGTGGGGTATGTCCATGACGGGAGGGTTCCGCATCTATTTCTGGTGTCGCGTATGCCCTGCTGTATGTGAAACCCTAGCAGCTTACTCGCACCCATTGCACATTTTGATGTCAACATTCCCTACATACGAAGACATACCCAGAGCCATGCTCTTCGGAACACTGGACGAGCAGAAGAAGACCCTCTCAAAAGGGACCTTCTCGTACATCCTGGCCTTGGCAAGGGCCAAAGCTGAACGGCAGTGTCGTGACACCACCCAAACGGGGTGTCGCATCTCGAGGACCTTGAGAGTCGGGCATGGATTACACGGTTCGGGAGTCACAACGGGATCGAAGAGGTTGGCGAGAAACATAGGAGGAGGGGGTGGCGGGGGACTGAGCATATTGAGCAGCTCGGTCACGCATGTCCTAGTGAGCGACAGGGTATCCAGGTTTGGCATGTCCGAACAGACCAGTTTGACCAGAGCCGGGGGGACTTCGAACGACTCTGGCATTGACATCTCGTCGGCTTTGAGATCTTCCAACACGAACCTCCGAATCCAATGAAGGGGCAACTTCCGAACAAGTCCAATCGCGTCCGAGAGAACATGATTGTCGTCGCGGTCGCGGCCGGGTTCCCTGATCACATTCCCGTCACCGTCCACCAGGATGAAGCCGTCGACGTTGTGCAGGTGAGAGATGGAGACAGAGGCGCCGTTGGATTTCTTGACGATCACCGCGCACTCGGTTGACACCCGTTCGCGCTTCATCCGGAGTGTGACACAGGTGAGATCCGGAAGAGAGAAGGCGTCCCATGATTTTGGAAATACGTTCTGCGGAGGTTGAGAAATATCGCTGTCCGACCGCGCTTGCATAGAGACGGAACAATTTGGCGGGTGTTGGATGTTGGCGAGGAGTGTATATTGAGATCGTGGCGTGGCCCAGTTAAGGTGTATGTTGCGCAGGCAAAGGAGATCGACTGGCTGGAACCGGTCAGGAAAAGTGGAGTTTTCCTCGGACGCGTCCAGCACGACGTCCGCGTGGATTTGTAGGTCCTCAATCAGAGGCGAATTTCGGAGGAATTCTAGTAGTTCACCGACCATGAGGATACGTGGTTCGCTGCACGAGAGTGACAGGTGAGTCAATGTAGGGATGATGAAATGGAGGAGAGTGCCAGAATTGATGTTGTAGTCGGAGAGGCGGAGTGAAACCAGGTTTGTGGCTCCGGCGAGGAACGGTCGCTCGAATGGGGGTGGTGATAGGTCATAGCCAATGCTTAAATCCGCGTCTCGTAGTAATGGGAGAGGGGTTTCGAAAGCGTCAGAAATTTCGGCGATATGATACCAGGGAACACACGGAATGCGGATTGTACGGATATGTGACGAATGTAGAACAACTTTCTTGAGGAACGAGGAATTTTTATCGGACTCCGAGCTGAAGTTTACGTCGAGCGGTGTTCCACCACAACGATCGATGTATGCGGCGACGAGATCTTTGTGCATCGTTTCGTTGTCCAAGGATGACCAGAGCGGAGGGGAAGCAACGATTGTATTGCGCCAATGACGGCATACATGCGTGGTGAAAACGAGGTCCTTGTGTTCGGTGAGGAAAGATGGAATCAAGGCAAGGATCTCTGAAGGGAGGCGATTAATTTCAGGAAAGGTGTTCATCGAGGAGTGGATCGTTGAAAGTGCATGTTTGGCCTCTAGCTCCATGCTACGGAGCTAAAAACAAGATATGAGAGCTGAATCGGAACGGAACGAGTAGAGTTGAGCCGTACCTCGCTCAAGTCCGAGGCTAACTTCCCGGAGGCTGTTTGTGCCAACAACTCTGCGTTCAAGGCTTGTAGTAGCTGTTGGAGGGTCGATCCGTGATCAGGAATTTTCTCGTGTTGGGCATCCATGAGCAGAGAGAGAAGGGGGTGGGTGACCTTCCCAGCGGTAGGCAGCGAATCGATTTAAATCTGGTCGGGCAAGCCCTGTGAGTCTTTGTGAGTCAGGATTTCTCACGACCGCCATATCGAAAAAGTCCAAGGCTATGCGTGCTGTCGGATGAAACGCCCGATAAACTCGGCCAGTGCAGACAGTTGTGCTTGGGTGAACCCAGACTACGTCGCAAGCCACAGCGGGACGGTGACCATCTGAGCTGGACCGCGATGATCGGTTGTTTCAGGCCCGCTCGTCAGGTAGGCGACGGGAGGAAACGGCACCAGGCGCTCTTCGACATCCCTATGGCTGTCGGTGCACGTCGCATTGTACACGACAATTTTAACCACCGAGTTTGTGCACTTATTCCGTTTAAATAAAGTACAGAAACCAGACCGTAACCCATGTAGCAGGTCTACCCACATCACCAACCGACATTCCGACTCAAGCAGACAACAATCTGGAATCCGGGTGGCAACACAAGAAGAGGGAGGGCCGGAACACCGCGACACCGGGCCACAGGGATACCGATAGGATGGAGCAACAGAAATACTGGGTGACTATCCGTAAGGCTACACCATGTACACCTGCATCTAGACGAGTATCCAAAGCCTTTTAAGGGAACTGTCAGGACCCCGACTGTTGCGTCGGGACGTCGATATTGTCTCCAAACCGCGCATCTGGGATCACGGCGCCTCAGCCGTCTCGCTTGAAACCCGGCCAACCTCCCAGATTATGGGGTGCGGGAAGGGCGACAGCCCCGCGTACTTCAACCCCACCATATGCTGGTGTGACTTCGACATCCAAGCCTCCAGTTTTGTTGGTCCACGCGATGTGGAAGTTCTCAGTTACTGGGCAATAAATCTCGGCTGGTGGCACCCTTCTACGATGGATATGATATTACCTAGTGTTACGGATAGTCACCCACTTTCAACGCGAAAACGAACGGAAAATCCATGAAGCAGGAAGTTGTGTGGGGTATGGACGGCATCAAGACGGAAAACAGAAAAATACGCGTACAGAGCAGAAATGAAAAGAGAAAGAGAGTAGGCCAGATAAAAGTTTACATCCGTCAGGAAATGGTAGTGTATTTCCCTAAATCGATAAACGAGTCAACGAATCGAGGCTAATGCGAATTCCGGAGAGTAACGATACTTACAGATACGGACCTGATCATCGTATGAACTAGTCGCCAAAAGGCATCCGGCGGGGCTGAGGTCAATTGAGTAGACTAGAACGGGAGAACTGTCAGTCCAGGGTACTCGGATCGACCTCGGAGATAACGGACCTGTGTTCGTGTGACCTTTCAACATCAATTGGACGATCCCAGACTTTGCATCCCAGAACTGAACTGTGTCGTCTAATGATCCGCTCACCACCCATCGGCCATCGTGCGAGACAGCGACGGAATATACTTTGTTCTGCACCCGACGATTAGATACATCCCCAATCACCGAGTTCGACGCGTACCTTGTGACCAATAAAGTCCATCGCGCACGCGCTGTTGCCCTCGTGAGTACCAACATCCTTCCCATACGGAGTGTCACGCATTGGCGCCCCCGGCGAGTTCTGTCGACCGCCGGGTCGACTTGCCAGACGGGAAATGTCCCAGTACTTCAGTGTCTTGTCTGAACTGCCGCTCACCAATCCACGCCCGTCAGGGGTGAACGCCACACCCCACGTGACGTCCCCGTGTCCCCGCAGCGTCTCCAACAATTCACCAGTGCGAGCGTCCCAGATATATACCACCTACAGGAACTGAGTTCAGAATACATCCCAACAAGCGATTGCAGATCATGCACCCCATTAAAGCTACCTGCGGCTACCAGTTGTCCATCAGAGCTGATAGCCACGCTTCCAACCCGACCGCCGCTGCTGCCGGTCGTTGCAAGGGCCTTCGACGATCTGTCCGTCATATCCCAAATCCTCACCGTACGATCGTCCGACCCAGAGACGATCAATCTCCCGTCCGACGAGAACGCGAGCGATTGGATCAGCTGGGTGTGACCCTGAAAACTGTTGCGGATTTGCCTCTTGGCGATGTCCCAAATCTAGAGCACCAGAAGTTGTCCTATGTTGAGAATTCTCCTCGAGAAATGACGGTGGCGGTGGTGACGATTGCCGATATGAAAGTTCCAAACTTACTTGGACCACCTTGTCCCGGCCCCCGGTTGCGAGCAGTTTGCCGTCTGGGCTGAAGAATACGCTCAAAATGTCTCCGCCGTGGACTAGGTCACTGTGCAACGATGACGGTGTCAGAGCCAGGGGCCCCATCCACTAAGAAGGGACTGAACCAAATTTTAGTCCCAGTTTTCGTATCATAGATCTGGGCTGTCTCATTGCATGTCGTTGCCAAGTACTCGCCATCCGCAGAAAATCGAACACAGAGAATATGACTAAACGGGGAAGAAATATTGTCAGCTCGCGGTGATTCCTGTTATAGAGGTGACCGAATGAGTGATGCCACAAACCTGTCGTGGGTGAGGGTGTGAACCAAGCTGACGTCTAGCACTCGTTTGACTTTAGGATTGAATGTCGCAAACCAACCGCTACCCTCCTTTTGAAATTCTCGAGGTAACGTCGGTCGGTCAAGATCTCCAAGAAACAGGGGGGACGCGCTTCCGCTAGGTTCAGCTACGGGAATGCAACAAATTAGTAATCGAGAACGTGGTTCGTCGTAAGCAGTGATATTCAACTTGTGATCGACGCCGTGGAAGGACCTGGGGATGGAGGGTCGGGAAGATCCTGGGGATGCGCTGGTTCACCTTGTTCGACATTGGTGGAGTCAGGGACCACCTAAAATGTGTCACGGGTTATCATATAAAACAAACATATCTGCTATGTCGGGCACCATACTCACAGGCAGCTCGGTCAGCCTCGGTTGGTTCCTTGGAGCCGGTTGATGCGAACCTTGGCCCGCATACGCACTATGAGGCCGAACTTTTGATGTGACTGGAGTTCGGTCATCATCCTCTTTATCTATCTGGTTCGCTGTAAAGGCGTTTGAGGGTGAGTGAGGTTTACGACAACGTCAAGAAGTTGATACTTGAGACATGGCTTGATGTGAAATCCGACTGATCATCACTGTCTGACTGAAAGAAATCATCTGAATCAGGGGGTAGCGGCTGCCAGGCCGTTGAACCTCGTTGAAGGCATTCAAGTACGGCCTCGATTGTGGGGCGCCTCTCCGGTTGGGACAACCAACACTGCTCCAGAATTTCCCAGAGGTCATCAGTGAACCACACCTCCTCTTTTCCCTCCGGTCTCCCTGGACGTTCACCTTCAACCACCTTCCTCATCACAATAAAGCCACCATCACCTGGGAAAGGAGGCTTGCCGCTCAGCACCTCAAGTATCACCATCCCTAGTGCGTAGCAATCCGACTCCTTTGTCGCTCGGCCATCCTCACGGCCAAACCGGACTGGATCCAGGAGTTCTGGACTCATCCATCTCATCGTGCCGGCACTCTTAGGTGTGCTCGAGCTTGTGGGGTATGTAGAGTCTGAGACAATTGTAAGCAGTCCAAAGTCTGCGAGGCGAGCACAGCCGTCTTGATCAATCAAGATGTTGAGCTTGATAATAAGAAGCGGTTTAGGTGGTGGAGTAGCAATTAGAACTCAAATTCATACCCCCTTAAGATCTCCATGTATCATTCCCTCGCCGTGCATATACATCAACCCCTGGGTGACGCCCTCGAGCTTTCGAGGGTGATTTCATCAGAAATGAGTGGGGTCAGTGTGGGAGTGAGAACCCACAAGTTCAAACCGATTTGCATCCCTATGGGCCTTGATGAACTCGGTGATATTCCCATTGACCATCCATTCCGAGACCATCGCAAAGAGCCTTTCCCCCATCGTCACTCCCAACAGCGGGAGCACATTCGGATGGCACAAGCTCTTCCACGTTACAACTTCCTTGCAGAACGTCTACGCGATCGCGGCGATCATCAGCTCTTCGATACGCAATTTTGAAAAGCCTTGGGTGGTGACCCACACTTGTAATCTTATTGAAATCGTCCGTCGAGTATACTTTCAGAACCTTGACTGCAACTTTGCAACCTTGATATTCACCCATCCACACGTCGGCATACCCGCCGCTGTACAGTGCTCGCTTCGATGGGTCAAAACAAACCGGGATTTGGAATGGGCTTGGGAGCAAAGCGCGGCGGCCACATATCTTGCACAGTGTGTTCACACACTTCCTCTTCAGCTGCGGTCCTAGATTCTCCAATGTCTACTCGGCATGACGTCAGGTCAGTGAGCCATTTCCCGTGGACGGAAGAGTGGGGAAGCACCTCGTCTACCACGTCAACGAAGGCCTGTGCATCCTCTTTGCATAGACACTTGACTGCCTCGGCCACACGATGATTGGAAAATATGGCCGTGATGAAGGAGATACGCTTATCTGTAGCGATGGGCTGATCAATCGACCGTTTCCATGCTGAGATTCTGTAACCCGCGAACCGGTCAGGCCGAAGATACACATTTTCAGAGAGGTCAAAACTTACAAGCCGCACAATATTTCCAATACTTGTGGACGGCGACGGGGTTCCTGATCCCAGCATTGCTGAGTCATCGTCCATAACGCGTCCGTGAAAGTCGGGTGGATCGGCCGTGGTGGACGTTCACCGCTGACGGTCGCCAACATAGCCGCGCGGGGTGGTTTGTCGTTAAACGGAACGGCGCCAGTGAAGACCTTTACTCAGATGAATCAGGTTCTCCAGATGTCAATTGAATCTGCAACGGACCTCAATCACGACCATTGCGAACGAGAAGACATCTGCCTCCTTGCTGAATGTCCCCCGATTGTCATTGTCCAAGATCTCCGGTGCAATCCACCGTGTACTGTGCCCATACTCATCTGGAGCGCCCCGGATCGAATCCAGGTTCTGAGTGACAATGGCCAGACCACAATCCGTGATCATCGCATGACCAGTGGTGTCCACAAGGATGTTCGGCTGATCAGCGGGTGTCAACATGCCAGTGGTAAGTCGATCAAGAGCAATCGCGTACCCCCCTGAGATCCCCGTGAACGACTTTGCACGAGTGGAGGTAATTGAGACCTTTCCCAACATCGGATAACTAGGGAAGGCGTAAGCACATCACGCGACACGGTGGAAGAGACACCCACGAGACTCAATCTGTCGGCGTCCGGATGGTTTTCGATGTACCCCGTCAGATCCGTATCCGGCATCCAACCCGAAACGAGTTGGATGGGATCGGTGGTGACACCCAGGAGGGGAACGATGTTCGGGTGGGCCAAGTTTTTCCACACGGCGGCCATCTGGTAGAAGGCCTGGGGATTTCTTTAGCACCTAATCATGAGCGAAAGTGTCATCAAAACGCACTGTCTTGAACATCTGGGGGTCTCCGTTGGGGTGCATTCTTACGCGTTGGATCCGTATCTTCGAAGTCCCATCATGGACGCGTCCGGAAACTGGCGGAAGGGCGATGACTGGGAGTGAACTTGAAAGCGTATGGGATTTCGGTAGGACCTCCTTGATGCCGCAGATGTTCTTCAGTTCGTGCAAGTATTCCTGGAACGCGGGGCTCGCGTGATTTGAAATGAACATCAGAACCTACGACAATGTTGAGCACGGATTTGGGAGAAATGGATTGGAGGCTCACGCTGTCCAGGTAGTCGACAAGCCATGCCAAATCTTCGCCCTGCAGGTTCGGAACTGCACTTCGATACCTTTCACTGTGAAGGAGGTCGCTGAGGCGCTTGTGGAACTGCGACGAAGTTCTGTTGAGACCGTGAAGTTGTTTTAGGACATTGTGTGTGCTCATGACGGATGCCTAGCTAATCCAGTGTTGAAGGGGTTGGTGAATCTGCGGGAAGGACGAGGATGTCTCGCCTGAACCTGGAGGCTCGAGCGCCAAGGTTCTCAAGGATTATATATCACAGTAAGCGCCAGAATGTCAGGAGAAGGCGAACGGCGAACGACCCGACAACGGTGTGATTGGTCTCATGCGCTTGTGCAGGGGCGGCAAGGAACGAAGCCCAGGACCGCGCGCACGGAGTTCACAAAATAACAGACTACAGAGAATCAAAACTGCTATGCGTGGAACATTGCTACGGATGGCGGTAAAGGCGCTACGTCCATCGGCTAGTGTGGCCAAACATCAACGAAAAAGTTTCATGAGGAAACTGGGGAGTTTGCAGAAAACTTGACGTCGCCTTTATCGCTTTCGTATCCTACTAGAGATGAGCCCCGTCAATCGCGTGAGATGCCACTGCGGCTTCACAGGTGTCGGGTTCCCTCGAAGGAGAGGTACGACATGAATATGTCCTCGTTGAGCGATGGGAATCCACAGTGGCATCAGGGCCCTCGAACCGGTAAGCCATCTTGTATCTGTTCCCTCACAATAGTCGATACTTGATACCGTCTCGGCTTTCCTAACCGTTCTCTAAGCCTGCCGTCAGTCTCGTCGTTCCCATCCTCTTCGTCACTCACGTCGCAGCTGTTACCCTCTTCGGCCCTTTCCTGGGCTCCCCCGTGTGATCGAGACCTCATCATCTCTCCCCGATCTATTGTACGAACTTCGTACTCTTCCAACCCACGCCTAATGGACTCCACATTTTCCATCCGCGCCGTCCCGCCTGGACTGACTTGCCGGCGAATGGTTTGGCGGTTATACCTCTGTCTCTATGACTAAATTCCTCTCTGGACGAAGAGAGAGCTGGAAACGATCTCGGGTGTTAGTCCGGTCGACGTCGATTTTCCCCGAGCAAAGCGGCAAAAAGAAACCACGCAAACTCCCATCCCAGCCACCACCTCTAAATTCAACAACCTCGCGTCGGATCCCAGCGTGATCGAGCCCAAGTAGGATCCCTCTTCTCTCTGGTCGACCGTCAGGGATACGGCAAACAAGGAGTGCGGTTTCCTCTTCTCTCACCTCTCCAACCGTCCTCATACTCGTTCCGTGGTCGTAGGGGTTGTCTGCTCTCTACGGAGTTCATGCTTCTACCGTCAAAACGTCAGCACACGGATTACTGCCAGAAAATCCAAAATCCGGTCATCCTCGACGAGATCAAGTCTCGGATAGCAATCGAAAGTATCCCAACTTCGACGCAGTCAGGTAGGACCTCAAACTCTGCCTCGAGAACGCGAAGAAGTACAACGTGAAGCACGGTCCAATCTGGAGGGATGCAAAACACCTTCATGTATGTTTGCGACGCAGATCCGCCGTTTACGCCACACAACTGACCTCCTTCAGACACTTGTCAATAATGAATGCGTCCGGTTGGCGGGAGACTCACCGGTGGAGGCAATAGCTGCGGATGCGGAGAACGATGGAAGTCCGGGGTTCGGAGATGAGGAGGGAAGAAGAAGACAACCAGCCTCTCTCAGATGCTCAAGTCGCGTTTGCAGAAGCTGGTTGACAAGCCGAAGACAAGTGCGTTTCATCCCACATTTTTATCTGTTAACACGGTTTAACCTCGATCCTTTAGTCGACGGGTTATCTCTGCGGAATCTGGGGAACTCCCCAGCAAGAAATCGTTGCCTGGTTGCTACAAGGTCATCAACAAACCCCAGTGTTTCGAGGATACCCTTATACGCGTTTCCCTTTCCCGGCGGTCGGCATCGTCTTACGCCTTCATCTTAGAAAAAGCTGAACGGAAGGAATTCCCCACGAGCGCCGGTTTTCCAGCTCGTCTTTTCGAACGCGATGGATCAATTCCGAAGAAAGTCAGGTCCATGAAGACGCGTAGGCTCCGAAGGCGTGCCCCCTGCAAGCTGTTGCTCATGCTCTCCAGAAGTTTGAACCGGGTGTCGTAGTCCTACTTCCATCAACTTATGTTCGATCTCCCTGCACCGTACTCTCTTCCAGAGCATTCAGCTTCGACTGGGGCCTCCGAGATTACGCTGAGGCTTCCCGGTACCGGGATACCGAGGCCACCTCGACCTCCACGACGAATGCTACGGATCTACCCCTGTAAACGGAGGGTCCGTAATGCTCAGGGTTTCAAGCTTGCCAGAAGACACCAGTGCAGCCACCACGACAAAGGCAGCCAAGCCCGGAACTCCAACTTCGGCCCCAAGTGCAATCGGTCGGCCGAGGCAGCGAAGGAAGAAGCCGCGACAGCTGGACCAACAACAATTCAGCCCGCTCCGTCGACATCAGAGATTACAATGTCGACTACTATAACAACTACTACAACCCAACAGGCTCTGACAGTCTCGACCATAACTCCCGTTCGAACGACGACCCAACAGGTCGGGACAGACCAGTCCAGATCTATTCCACGCATCACCCAAATTCCCCCTATCAATAATACATAGACCCCAACCGGCAAGCCTGCACAACTCAATCTACCACCCAACACGCCGCCTCCACCTCTTACACCCCTGCGACGATCCTAGCAACCTACCCCGCCCACACAAACACGGGGTATATATCCTCTACCACGACGACTCCGCTGAATCCTCTGTCCGATCTGATTAACTACGGGTACGCATAAGGGGGACCGGGAATCGACGCGGGGGCTGCGGGAGCGACGCCTTGATCGACGACAAATGGGATTTGGTGTACGAACGCGACCTACGCCATGGCAACCGCTTCATCCGCACCAGTTCGATATTATGGGATTACTAGCACAACCACAACCACGGCCAACCCTGGTGCGAATGCAAACGCAGACACGGTGACCGCTCTTACCGAGACAAAGATCACAGTTCGTGTTCCTTTGCAGACGTCTAGAACGTGCTCCTCACGACGAGTGGAGTGTGAGGTTGTTGGATAAGGAAAAGGGACTGAGTATGAGTGGGGTCGAGTTCGGTGCTCCCCCACGCTCTACCGTCCATTCGACTCTCAAGGTAGAAACGGCCGGTGGAGGTCAAGAGGAGGAAGAAGGGGATGCGAAGGCGAATGAAGAGAAGGATCCTGAGGTAAAGCACGAAGGTGCTTACGAAGCTGAAATCTTTCCCAACCAAGGGTGGGATCAAGGGGAAGAGGAAGGATAAGGGTAAAGGAAAGGTCGGGAGACTGAAGAGAGCCGAGGTTGCACCTCCACCTCCCGCAGACTTCAACGGTCCCCCCGGTGAACGCTGTATTAGGTGAGGAGGATGTGACAGTGAGGATAAAAAACACTGCCGTTCACCCCCGCCCCCCATTTCAGCCTCTACAGAGGCGGACGATGGGTCCGACGAAGAGGAGGATTGCGCTCTGGCTCTGTCTCGACAGGGTGCAGGGGCTACAAGGAACAAAGCCCAGAACGGCGCGCGGGATTCACAAAACAATAGAGCTAGACGTAGGACACTACACATGGATAACGGTAAAACACTACGTCCATCAGGCTGGTGTGGCTAAATATCAACGAAATAGTGTCATGAGAAGATTCTGTGAACGGCGTGGCAGGCTCTGCTCGTCCGGTTGCTGCTTAATTCCCCAAGCCTTCCGTGAAATAACTTCAATCGCATATCTACCGCACTTTGCACACGGACACTAAGAAATTTGTGGGCGTAGCTTATCCGGGGTACCAAGCCCTAATTGTAGTCATTGCAATAGATCCATACCCTACTATTAGAGCTAGCCTATACGCGTGTGAGCAGGATATGCCCTGGACTCCAATGATAAGACGGGAACCTGTTGGAATGTAGCTCGCGGCGGGTTAGATAACGAGTTTCCTATTAGTCAATCTTGTTTCCTACGTCCATGACCTCTCTACACAACACACTATTTCGACAGAACCGGGGACCCCAGAGAGTACGCTTGATGCGTGTCCCAGGGGGGTGGGGTATGTCCATGATGGAGAGTCCCGCGTCTATTTCCGGTGTCGTATATGTCCTGCTATATGCGAAACCCTAGCAGTTTACTCGCACCCGTTCCATTTTCGGATGTCGATATTCCCCACGTACAAAGACATACTCAAGGTCATGCTTTTCGGAACACTGGGCGAACAGTCGAAGAAGACCCTCTCAAAAGGGACCTTCTTGTACATCCTGGCCTTGGCACGGCAGTGTCGTGACGCTATCTAAACGGGGTGTCGCATCTCGTGGACCTTGAGAGTTGGGCATGGAGTATAGGAATCACATCGGAATCGAAGAGGTCGGGGGAAAACATAGCAGGGGGCGGGGGCGGAGTGAGCATATCGAGCAGCTCGGTCACGCATGTCCTAGTGAGCGACAGGGTATTCAGGCTTGGCATGTCCGAACAGATTAACTTGACTAGAGCCGGGGGTACTTCGAACGACTCTGGAGCCGACATCTCGTCGGCTCCGAAGTCTTCCAACACAAACTTCCGGATCCAATGAAGGGGCAGCTTCATGCGAACGAGTATAATCGCATCCAATAGAACATGATTGTCGTCTCGGTCGCGACCGGGTTCCCTGACCACATTCCCGTCACCGTCGACGTTGTGCAGATGAGAGATGGAGACGGAAGCGCCGTTGGACTTCTTGACAATTACCAAGCACTCGGTTGACACCCGTTCACGCTTCATCCGCAGTGTGACACAGCTGAGGTCCGGAAGGGGGGGTCGTCCCATGATTTTATAAAGACATTCTGCGGAGGTTGGGCAATTTCGCTGTCAGACCGCGCTTGCATAGAGACGGAACAATTTGGCGGGTGTTGGATGTTGGCGAGGAGGGTATGTTGAGATCGTAGCGTGGCCCAGCTGATGTGTATGTTGCTGTAAGAACCGGCCCCTTAGTTAACCCGAACCGGACCAAGGGTCCAGACGCATGATGTCATGATATGCTTTTCTTTCAATCTTTACTACAATGATTTCACTACCCGTAGCTACAGTATATAAGGAGGACCCAAATGTACGAGTAGCTACAACC
>Ga0307510_10001816_pt1 | contig 23867 bp, 18 predicted proteins | sample 12_EM_MG_FD_207224 | JGI IMG/M metagenome (GOLD analysis project Ga0307510, IMG submission 207224) | Populus trichocarpa ectomycorrhiza microbial communities from riparian zone in the Pacific Northwest, United States - 12_EM | ecosystem: Host-associated > Plants > Roots > Unclassified | place...
TGTTTCTCTTATTCATAATGTTCAGCTAAGCTTATTATGTCAATGTGAAAAGGTTACACTAATGGTGTAAGAATAAGTATAGTATAAATTTAACATGGACTTTAATGGTTGATACTAACATGTTTTGTATTTGTTATCTTATTCACTCTTAATACTTTGCTTGTTAAATGGTTAATATAGATTTATGTTGTATAACCCTTGGTACAACAAATACTTGATCGTTTTATAACCAACTGTATGGTATAACCGACACCTGTGTTATGAAAGGAACTTGATTTGTTGTTAACATAAATTAACATCATGAATACCTGACAACATTTACGAGTATTAGCATTATTAGAATAAGATAACTAATGTAATCATGTTAACAATTTATAATCCGATTGGAACCTCTTTTGTGTGCGGTTTCCAGTTGAGTAATAAAAAGAGTTTATACTATACTTATTTGAAATACCATTACTGGATCCTCTAACCTTGATAATTGTTTTATCCTTGTTTAATCTTTTCATCATTATCACATCTCAAAGTTCTCTTCAAAATCAATATCATTTTATTATGTGTAATTTATATAGTTCACCTCCCTGTGGTTCGACCTTGGTCTTGCCGGGTTATTTATTACTTCGACACTCCTGCACTTGGGATAAGACATCAATCTTTTGGTCGTGTCAGGTATTTGATGCACCATATTATTTGATATTGTTACCCATATTTACCTAGTGTTTTGCCTATGTTTTATACTTAAAATGCCTTGATATTCTTTGTTTTATGTTTTGAAGGCACTTTTGGATGAAAGATTCAAAACGAAGAAAATTGGAGATAATTGGCAGATTTGACCTTTGATCGATGTTTTGTGCAGAACTTAAGCTCTAAAAGTCGAAATGAAGTGATTCTAATGACATTTGAAAGCTAACATCCATACCTTTCTATACATATAAGGAAAGAAAAATAAAAGAGAATGAGCATAGAAATCGCAGCCTTCAAATTCAAATCTCGTATTCTGCTAGTGTTGACCTTCGGCCATTCCGAGTTGAATATCTTGAGCTACAGAAGTCCATTTGATGCAAACTCAATTTTTTTATATTCCTGACTTGCAGACCTATCAGCCTACCAAATTTCAGCAGAAAAGAAAAGCTCATATGAGAGAGATATGATTTTTCTAAGATGATACATGAATTCTGCCAGCATACAGGTTTTGTGAAGAAACAAGTCCAAATTACTTCCTGAAGCATCCAAACCGACATCTAAGTCTTTATTTCAACAATTTAGCTCCTCTAAATCAAAAGTCAAAGCTTGAAGATTTTATGCAAGGCTATTTCTCCTTTTTTAGGAAAATCATTATTTAAATGTAAATTGTCTACTTAGGAAAGGACTATTTTGTAGAAAAGGGAGTAGGGTTTCCTAGGATATAAAAAGAAAGAGAGAAAGGAAGAGGGGGTAGCCAGCCAAGAGAGAGAGAAAACACCCCTTCTCCTCCACAAACCCGAAATCATGTTTTCTTCTTTCTTTTTGATTAGTTGTTCAACAAACATGCAAGGCTAAACTCATTTTCTTGGTTGCAAGGACATAGAAACCTTCGGATTTCAAGAACTGTGAGATTTATTATACCTTTTCTTTTTAGTTTATATGATGAATAAATATGTTTGTTCTTCTATGTTTATTTCCTATGATTGTTTATGTCAATTGCTAGAGCGGACTCTAAGTTATTATTGCGAACAATGTATTGCTAAGTTTGCTATCAAAACCAAAGTTGTGGTATATAAACTTGTGAAGCAACTAAGATTAATAATTGTGGCAGATCTATGTTATTAACCTTAGGGAGAACATTCAATTGATCTAATCAAACATGGATTGCAGACAGTTATGTTGTCTAGATTAATCAATTCATCTAGTTCTTAAGGCTGCCATTGAATTAAATTATTATTGCGGACACTGTGGTTGTTTGATGGTTAGGATTAGTTATACAACGAATCTGTTAACTAATCAACATAAGAAAAAGATAAATATTCAAAGTATAAATTGACATTTTGTTTCCATGATCAGTTCTAATTTTTGTAGGTGGACGTTTACTTGCGACCAATCTTTGTTTTTCTTGATAAATTTCAGTTTTCTTTGATTTAACATTGATTTTTTTGTTGTTTACTTTTGCTTTAGCCTAGATAACCTCCAAACCCCCCAAATTGCATATCATCTAGCATAAAAATCTGACTTGAACCTTCCTTGTGGGATCGACCCCTTGCTTGCTCTATATTATCTTGTGTGTTGTGTTTTAAGCTAGGGTAATTAATTTGTGCGACCGCAACATCGCAACATGTACAATCAAGCTAATGACGATGTTGTGCACATTGACAAGGGGAGTGTTTTTAGTGGGTTATGGCTGCAAATTCTGTAGAAGACACTCATACCTTCAAATCCACAGGAGAAGACTCCACACCAACAGGAGAAGACTCCACACCAACAGGAGAAGACTTCACCTGAGGTTCCTAAGGCTGCTCGAGAGCAGACTGAAGCTTGTGCCACTACTAATGGTTGGGTAATTGTGGAGTCAATGAGATATGTCAACAAGCAGCACAATCGCAGATCTATAGCAACGGTTGCATGCCGCCCTTCCACTTCTTCGAAAGGCAAAGAGGTTGCACAATCTGCTGATTTGGGGCATGCTCAAACTAGTGATACCACTGAGGTAAGTAGGAGTACCAAGAGGCTTGCAAGGGGAAATGCAAATCGTTCATCTAGAAGTGGTGAGGACAACTTCAGGAATAACTAATCAAGTTTCGTGTGATTGCCAATATCGACAGCACCAATCGATATCATTAACTATTCTCACCCGAATAGTTAATTAAGTTCAATATCCCTTATTTTCATGGATGATTATGTTGATGTTAGTAAACCTTACTAACATCATTAGCCTCCGTTTTTGGGACTGGCTAATCAAGTTTTGTGTGATTGCCGATATTGACAGCAGCGGTCGATATCATTGACTATTCTCACCCGGATAGTTAATCAAGTTCAATATCTCTTATTTTCAAGGATGATCTTGCCAATGTTAGTAAACCTTACTAACATCATTAGCCTCTTCATCCGGGACCGGCTAATCAAGTTCGAAGAACGATCATCAATGAAGTCCATTAATGTAATTCATATTCTTAAACCAATCAAGTACTCAAATCCATTTTAATTTCTCGTTTATTTCACTTTATCCTTTCTCTTTGTGGTTTCACCTATAGATGCAAAGACCAAGAATTTAATAAGTTAGTAAATTAACGTTACGTAAAAAGTGTAGGTATAGAACACCTACCTGCTGCAGAAGCTCGGCTCGCACTCCCTTGTTGTTGTTGTGCCCCTCCTACGGTCCCTCCTCAAGATTTTACTATACAAGCTCTTAAGAAGTTGGGTCACCCCCTTCAAATGCTTCTCCTACGTTTCAATATAACATCCTAACTCAATATTCGAATCTTCCTGATTTATTCATAATATTCATAAATTCATAAAATCAAACACTTTCGTAAACAATTTCCATGGATGTATTTTATTTTCTTGCTTGTCATTTAAATTCATTTATATTAGGATTTATTTATACTAACATTAAACATCCAATTAACTCAATTATTCATCAATGATTTTCAATGTCCAAAAGACATGACTTTTCGTTACTGATTTTTTTTTCTGGTGTCTACAACTATGAATTCTCGTCACCAATTTTCTAATGTCCCAAGACATTTAATTTATCACCAAACAATGTAATTTAGCTTAAATTTCAGCAATGACTACACATGCCAAAATTTTCCAATGCACTCTCATAATGATTCCTTATATCATAATTCAATTTACAACATCCCTTACCATGATTTCCCATTCATTTCTTCATCAAGACACATAATTTATCAAACATTGTAGCGCCTACTTAACTAACATAGCCAGTCACAATAGGGGTTAATTTTCCAAAGTTAGTTTCAATTTATCCCAAACTACTTTCTCATATCATGTTTCCCCTTCCAACACAACCAAAGTATTAATCAACCACTATTTTTTTTATATAGAATTTAACTATACCATTACTTATCAACGCATCAAACATGACTCAAACACAACACAAACAATTCTCAAACACTTCCATCATCATTAAACCCATTACAATTATCCTTATTCCCAAAACATACTTTTTATGCTAAATATCAAATTCTCATTCAATATTTCTCAAACCAAACTTAAAACATCATTCTGTAAATTTAGAATTCAATAAATCCAATGGTGGAATTATACATCATCATCATTAGAATAACATATCCAAAATTAACATACATCCAACGGTTAAATCTTCCTATATCAGAACAATACCGAACTGACCTAAAAATTAGAGACCTACTATTCGGGAAGTACAATTTCTTGTAGGAGTGTTTTTTTTTGCTCTTAACCATTCAGAATTTATATAGCATCTGGATGAACAACATATCCAAAATCCAAACCAATCCAACGGTGAAAAGATGATATAACAGCCGATGAACGAGTATGTCTTGAAGGGTGATTTTCCAGAAATGTTCCTCCAGTGACAGCTCTCAAACGAAGTCTGCTATTAACAATCCCTCCAGTCATAATATAGGTGACATTGATCATAATAACATGTCCAAAAACCAACCTAATCCAATGGTGGAAAGCCAAGATATGGTTGCCAAAGTTCCTGCCCTATTGCCATCCCAAAACTCATAGTTTCAAATCAATTTATTCCTTCTATTTTTCTGCAAATCAAGCCATTATCATGCAATTAATCTCGAAATTCACAAGAAAAATTATTCCCCCAAAATATTTACATGAACCCTAGAATTTTAAACTTGGAGGTTTTCTTCTCCTTATGCAAGAACAAGAGATAAAAACGAAATTACTTGAGGTTATGTTCCTTACCTTTGCTACTTTAACTTATTTGAGTGAATTCTTTCAAAAAAAATCATGTCCTCCTCTTTCAATTTCCAGCTTCTTCTCTTTGTTTTTCTCAAGATCTATAACTCTTTAAGTTTAGTCACTTAATTTGTTTTCTTGGATATAATCCTCATAAGAACACTCCCTCTTGATTTAGCTTGAAAAAATGGAGATAAGATGAAGAAAATGGGACAAAAATATGGTCTCCCTCTTGTTTTTCCTTTTGCAGAGGACGTGGTCTGTCTTTAAAGGAGGAGAGGAGAATATTGTTTTATATAAAATTACCAAAATGCCCTTATTAATGCCCTTTGTGTCATCTTCTTCAATTTACCCGATTTTGAGTGCTCTCGTAAAGCCTTCCCAAACTCCGATGGATATGAAATTTTAACCTAAGATAAACCAATAAGTCTAGAGATTTCTTATAAACTTTCAGCCCGATCCAATGGTCGGATTGAGATATATCATCGATATTGTAAAACTAGACAATCAATGTCTTTTACGCTAAAATCTGAATTTCATGCATCACTTTATTTACTTAGATTCTCATGACATTTCCCCTTAATTTATACTCAATAAATTCAATATTACCATATTTATCACTAATTTGTCAAAATAAGTTTTTTGACTGGGGTTTACATATCTTCTCGTTTTTCTTATTCTTTTATCAAATGAAACTTGTCACTGGTTTCGCCAACGTTACGAGTTTTAAACTAAAAATCATGACTCTCATTCCAATTTCAACAATACCTTTAAATTTATTTATGGAGATCATTCTCTCTCTCACATGACACATTTATTATCATTCCTATTATTTATTCATTTCTTTCATATTAAATCTTCATTACTCATCAAGACTTCATTACTTTGATCCAATGTGTTTTATTATTATTATTTATTTTTATTTACGGGGGTTTACAGCTGTCGATTCAGAAGTCAGCAACAAAAACTGTGTCGCTACCGATTCAGAAGTCGACAGCAAAAACTGCAGAGCTGCCGATTTAGAAATGGACAGTGAAAACCGTGTTACCGTCGATTCAAAAATCGATCATAAAACTGTGTTGCTACCGATCTAGAAATCGATAGCAAAACCTTTATCACTGCCAATCTAGAAATCGGCAGTGACGGTGGGGTTGTTTGAACTTTTATTTTTTTGGGTGTTTACATACGTTTTGATAAAAAAAAAAAAAACTCTCAGTCTGCTTGAAGTTTCTTCTCCTCGTGCCGACATTCTGCATCTACTGAGTTTATGATTGGAGCATCCTTTCTCCATTGTTTTATTCTGGCCTCTCTACGTGGCCAAAATGTAAATCAATTAGTGTCTTTGTTCTCTCGGATGAACCTAATCCAAGAGAAGTCTCAGTTCACTCTATCCCAAATCACGGTCATGGTCTTGGATATGCCTCCAGAAACCAAGCTCTTACCGTACCAGAACCCTCACATCATAAGAAAATTTCAACCCCCAGAACCCTAATTAGAGCATCTCTTGCTGGGGATGTGTCTGCTAGATATGGGGTTGAGAGCGACCCTCCCTCTACGATGAGTGCTCTGAAGGACGTTATGACAGATGACCAAGTAGCTTCCACTCTCTTAGAGGATGATTTTGTCAAAGGTTTGGTATTTTCCAAGTCCCCTAAATCTTTCTCTACCCTGGAAACAAACACTGCTTGCATCTATGGAGCCCAATTTGGTGCTAGATTGCGGACTCCCTCTGCCAACGCCGATGGGGTCAATAATATTGTTGCTGGTGCTAATGGATATCTTCCTAGCTCAGGTACTTACTCAGAACCGATTGTCTAGAAATGGAGAGACTTGTTCTCTAGATCTAGAAGTGGTAGGAAATTTCATATTGCTTCTACTATGTAATCGTTACCGTTGTCTTATCAGAGGGCCTAAAGCTCTCTGAAACAACGTGAGGTGGTATACCTCATGAAGGAATTGGTTCTTGGGTCCAGCTGTTTCTTGCTGGCGTTGTTCTTTCCTCAGATGCATGCTATATTGTTTCTGTTTATCGCTGCAAGTTCAGCTTGTTTTGCTTGGTCTGCTGTCGCAGCCTGCTTGTTGATTTGCCACATTATGTTGGTTTTTGTTTTGCTTTTTCTGTTCCGTTGAAGTGCTTGTTGGTGAGCAGTGGTTAGTCATCATACCTCTACTTGGTTTTGCTCCTATCATATGTTATCTCCTACAGGTCATGTATATGGCTATTTTAGGGCTTTCTGACTGCTCCTCGTCATAGATACCCTGATGAGTTTTGCTTGGTTGAGGCTTCTTTTGCTTGTTAAGGGGATCTGTTTGGTTAAGGCTCTTTCCTCAAATGCATGGTCTCCCCCTGTTGCTCGATGTGCAGGCTGTAGCTGCTACAGATCCTCTAGTTTGCTACTTCATCTAACTACTGGAGTGGTCTTGTCTTGGCTGTTCTCCACTGTGATAGGTCCCAATCAGGCTATGAATATTATAGTGCAGATAGTATTCTACTTAGGGTGAGAATTAACCGCAAGAGTTTTTATTTGGAAAAATTCAGCTCCCCTTTACTGCTTTTGAAAGGGTTTAAATACAAGAAGAAAATAACAACACTCCTAATTCTGAGATCATATCTCTAAGAATTAGGACACGATCACATTATTGAAAATCAAATAATAACTGCTAGACCTATTCCTACGCAAGCATGCTTGGTGGACATGACCAACAACTTAGACCAAGTCTTTGGCAAACATAACTTCTCTCTGCATGGTTCTTGCACATGGAAGTTGCTTTTACGTGACAGCTTCTTAGTCCAAATACTTTGGGTTTTTCATGGCCATTCTTACAGATCTTCTTGGTTTATCACACTGTCTATCTTAGTGGTTGTCTCTAAGAGCTGGCTAGCTTGAAATTTTTAGGCTTGCCTGCTGGGATTTGACTTTGGTTGGTTTGCTTGGTTGAGTACACCTGGGCCAAAAGTTGTGCCTTACCTGCTTCCTTGCTGGATGCTTTCCATGTTTTAGGGTGTGAATGCTAGTCTGATATGTTTGGCTGCCTTGGCTGAATTGGATGGTCTCATCTCCATGCAAGCTGCTCAGGGGTGTATCTAGGTCCTAGCTATTGCTATGCTTCCCAACCATTTGGTTCTGCATGACATGGGCTTTCATTGTCATTGTTGTTAGTTTGTTGCTTAGTTCCAGTGCTTCCTCTCCTGTTAATGGGAGGCCTGCTGCAACCAAATGCCTTGCTGGGTCTCCTTTTTTATTTGATTGCTATATGACTGTTGCTCTGCCTAGCTGCTATTGCTGGCGTCCTTATATGCTGGTTGGTGCTATTGCCTGTAGTTGTAGCCCACTCTGTGTTGTTTCTGTTGTTCCTCCTTGAGCTTATTTGGCGGCTGTGATCTCACAATTCCTGTTTGTGTCTACTGGGTTTGAAGGAGCTATCACCTGCTCCTATTGGTGTTGTTTTCTTTGGATCTCCTAGTGGTGCTTCATACTACTATGCTTACTGTTGTTGGCTGATTGGGTCCACGCTTTTGCTGCTATGCTGGATGGTTGTGCATGCCAGGTGTTGGTTGCATTCATGGAATGCGTTGCTATGATCCTTTGCCTGTGTGCTTGTCATGTCATAGATATCATTAGCTACTAGTCTATTTTTATTTATTTATGTTTGCCAAATGGCTCTGTTTTGCTTGTTGTGATGTACCTATTGGTTGTTCGAGGGAGCTTGTTCCCTCTGGTATATTTTCACTGGTTTTGTACATGTCTATATACTCTTACTTGCTAGTCTCCAACTTCGTTTCATTATGATCTATAATATTTTCTTACATTTGATTAAAAAAAAAGAGTTCTCGGTCTGTCAATCTTTACTATGTCTGAACCTGGTAAGTTTTTCCATGTTCAATCAAATTAAGCCGTAGGCTCCATTTCTGGTGGTGCCCTTCCGTCAATTCCTTTAAGTTTCAGCCTTGCGACAATACTCCCCCAGAACCCAAAAACTTTGATTTCTCATAAGGTTCTGAAAGAGTCATAGAAGCAACATTCACTTGTTTTTATTTTTATTTTTAATATATATTTACATTTTGATTAAAAAAAACAGAGAGAGAAAGAGCTCTCAGTCAAAGGAGTCTCCTGTAGGTGTTGCACCCAATTCTGGTACGAATTTACAGATGAATCTCCAGTTTGTTGCTGCGATCCCAGATTCTCCTGTGAAAATGATAACTTTACCCAGCCCTGGTATTGACCCTCATGCTCATGGCACTAATTCCAACGTTAGACCTCTGGTTGCAATCTCAAGTGCTACACAAGCCCCAACCACCTCCATCTCTGACGGGGTGATCAACTCCATGGTGGGGTGGCCCCCATCTACAAGTAATCTTTAGCACCCAAGTACTTCTCAGCCCTTACAACCTGCAGTAGGCAAATGGAGGGATTTATTCTCTACTAATCATAACTCTGAAAATTGTCCCAAGCTTACACATTTCTCTAGTATTAGTAGCACAAAATCTTTCTCTCTGCAAGCTAAGGACTTAGATGCGAATTGTGATGTTTGGAAATCATGTGTTGTTGGGTATGTGGCTGGCAAATTCCCAGGTTTTAAAGCTTTGAACAATATCATTAGTCATACCTGGAAATGTGATCCATGATTCGGGGTGGTTGATATATCGTTTTAATAAGATTAAGGATAAACTTGATGTCCTTAGTGGAGGCCCTTATTTGGTGTTTGGTAGACCTCTTATGTTAAGACCTATGCTTGCTTTTTTCAATTTTTCTACTAAAGAGATGTCTAAGGTTCCAGTTTTGGTGAAATTTCCTAATCTTCCATTAGAATGTTGGTCCCCTAGATGCTTATCAAAGATTGGCGGTATGCTTGGGAAGCCTTTGTAGAGTGACAAATTGACCACCACCATGTTGCGCCTCTCTTATGCTAGAGTCCTCATAGAAGTAAATTTGATGGATGTTTTGCCTTATTCTATCAATATTCTTTTGCCTAATGGTTCTATTTTGAACCAATCAATTGTTTATGAAACTTTGCCGAAGTTTTGCAAACATTGCAGAGTTCTTAGTCACAATATTGCATCATGTTCTTCACTTGCCGGGTCAAGTCAGCAGACTCAGGGTAATGAGGAATATGAGAATAGAAGTCGGGGTAGTGTTCTCCAAAAATTGTGTCCCTTGAGGGATAAACACATCAGGGAAAAATTGTCTAATGAGCAGTTTTCTGATCCAATGCAAGTAGAGGCTACCACTGGTGATAGGGAAGTAGTTTGATGGAAAAAAGAAAAATCACAAGAATCATAGCAGTAAGAGAGGGGAATCAGGTAAAGATGGGGCTTCTCAAACTGCAGCTTGTGACCTTAAGGGCAAGGTAATGGTAGTTAATGTGGAAGTAATGGAGGGAACCTCTGGTGATGAACCTTCCAATGCTCAACCCACCTAAAGTGAAGGAATGATCTATGAAGCAACTCCTGCAAGTTTTCTAACCAAATCTGGGGACAGAGTCAGTGCAGGGACTTCTCTGGTACTTCTTCAGGGGTGACCACAAGGAGTGGGACTAGAAACCGTAATCAGAGGTCAAACGACAGTGGAAGGAGGCCCCCTACCTCTCCTACTCTTTGATGATCATCTATAGTTGGAATATCAAGGGTCTTAATAGTCCCTTGAAATAGCATGAGGTCGTCCGCCTCATGAAAAAAAAAAAAATGGATGTTTATGGTCTTCTTGAAACCACATTGCTTTCTTCCAGGGTTGCTTGCATGCACAAATTTAGGATTAAACACTAGAAGTATCTTACTAAAGTTGAGGCAGCCAGCAATGCTAGGACTGTTGTCTTTTGGAATCCTTATACGGTAAAAGTTGATTTGATTGATTGTTCAGCTCAAGGCCTCCATGTCTCCATCAGCAGCTTAGTCACTTAGATCAATTTCATTGTAACTTTTGTCTATGGTTTTAACACTATTATTGCAAGAAGATCTCTATGAGCAGACTTGCGGAAGTGGTGCCCCAACTGCCCATGGCTGGTTCTAGGTGTTTGAATTTTGTGCTCTCTCAAGCTGACAAACATAATGGTGAAGAAGTCTCCAATTATGAAATTTTGGATTTTCAAGACTGTTGCTCAGCTCTTGGTCTTAATGACCGTAATTATACGGGTTGTCATTTTAGGTGGACTAATGGGAGTGTTTGGAGTAAACTTGATCGTTATCTGGTCAATTCCTCCTAGTCCTCTCTGCAGAAATCAGCTCATGTTCATTTTGGCATATCGGGAGCATTCTTAGATCACTATCCAGCTATTGTTCGGTTTGATCAGAATGAGAAAGGTCGCCAACACTTTAAATTCTCCAACATGTGGGCCTCTTATGATAAGTTCCTAGAGATTATTTCTAGTAACTGGCACTCCATTGTCTATGGCTCCTCTATGTATATTCTCTACAACTGGCTCAAATTCCTGAAGGGACCATTAAAGGAGCTCAACAAGCATCACTTCGACCATATTTATGAGAGAGTTACTAGAGTAGAAACTAACTTAGAGCTTCACCAATCTGCTCATTAACAAGACACAGATAATTCGTATCTGCTGGAGTGTGACAAGCTCCTCAGATTGAAGTTGATGAATCTGAAATCTATATAAAACATGTTCTTTAGCCAGAAGATTAAATGCAATTTCTTCAAAGAGAGTGATAGAGGCATCAGGTTTTTTCATGCACTTATGAGCCAGAATCATCGGCGAAACTTTATCCCAACCATCATGTGTAGCAATGGGTGTCTTACCATCTCCTTGAAGGAAGTTGGGGCTGAATTTGTGCACTATTACCAGCAATTGCTTGGCACATCCAAAGAAACTCTTCTTTTGAATAGAGGTCATCCAATATAGGTCATGTCTAGATGTTAGTTCTCATGATCTCCTCCTTGCTCTGGTAACTAGTGAAGATATTAGAAAGGCAATTTTCAGCATAAGGAATGACAAAGCTCCTGGGCTGATAGTTACTCCTTCTTTTTCAAACAAGCTTGGGTGTGGTTGGGGAGTATTTTTGTGCTGTTGTCCGAGATTTCTTCCTATCAGGGAAGCTCTTGAAGCAGATCAACCACTTTGTTATAGCATTGGTTCCCAAATCAGCAAATGTCTCTTCTACCAATGATTTTAGACCTATCTCTAGCTGCAATATGATATATAAGGTGATCTTGAAAATATTATCTAGCTGATTAGCTCATGCTTTGACTAAGATCATCAGCCCTATGCAAAATGCTTTCTTGGGTGGCAGATTGATGAGTGATAATGTTAACTTGGTTCAAGAGCTTCTTCAGCAGTATGGCAGGAAACAGACTTCTCCTAGATGCCTCATGAAGCTTAATTTTCAGGAAGCTTAATTTTTGGAAAGCTTTTGGCTCGGTCTAGTGGGTCTTCCTGAGGGATCTACTTCAGCTTCTTGGTGACCCTCTATCCCCCTATCTATTTATTTGCTGCATGGAATACTTCTCCAGGATGTTTATGTTAGCATCTTGGTAGTCTGGCTTCCATTTTCATCCGAAATGCAGTACTTAAGGCATATATCACCTTGCTTTTATGGATGATGTGCTATTGCTTTCTCATGGGGATAGAATCTCAGTCCAATCTATATTCAAACAGCTTATAACCTTTGGCAAGACTACAAGGTTGGATATAAATGCTAGCAAATCTTCTTCTTCTTTTTTTGAGGGGTTAGTGATAGCCTGAAGCAGGTAATTCTTCGTGATACTGGTTTCAATGAAGGATGTTTCCCTTTCACATACCTTGGTGTTCCCCTTATCCCTCAAAGGCTTCTTGCAAGTCAGTACTCCCTACTTTTGCATAAGCTAGAATCATCAGTCCAGAGTTGGATGGGTAAACATCTCACATATGTTGGGAGGCTGGAGATAGTGCGATCAATATTATATGATATGGTGTAGTTTTGGCTAAACATCTTCCCTATGCCAAAGAGTGTTATTAGGCCAATCATTAGCATTTGCAGAAATTTCTTGTGGGCAGGTGACATCCGAAAGAGTAACTCTGCCTTGGTCGCCTGGAAAAATGTTTGTATGTCTAGGGCTGAAGGAGGCCTCAGTCTCTTTGATATTAGAGCTTGCAACAAAAGTTTCCTGGCAAAGCAACTCTGGAATATTCATCTCAAAACATATTCGATTTGGATTCAATGGGTGCACCATTTTTACTTACGTAGCAGCTCTGTTTGAAATATACATGCCCACCACAGTTCATCGCCCTTGTGGAAGTCCATTATTTCATTAAGAGACCGGCTTGTTGAGGACTGTGGGGGCCAAGCCGAAAGCATCTCCTTGATGGGCAGATGGTATAATGAGGTAGGCCCTTTCTTGATTAAAGCATATGATTTCTTTTGTCCAACTGATACTCCAGTCACCTGGGAAAGAGTGGTTTGGGAGCATTGGTCTATGCCGAAATACAACTTCATCTTGTGGCTAGCAATAATGGGGAAGCTTTGAACCAGAGACCGGCTACGATTCATTCCAACAAATACTTTTTGTGTGTTCTGTAGGCATGAAGAGCAATCGCACAACCATATATTCTTTGCTTGTGATTGGACATTTTGTTAGTGGGGGAAGATTAAGTGATGGTTGAGATTTCAAAGGCAAATGGTGACTTTGTCCACTGCCATAATAGGGTTAATGTAAACAACTAAAAAAAAGTAAATTAAAGACAGCAGCACAGTTTGGCTGCTGATTTCTGAATCAGCAGCGACGCAGTTATTGGCTGCCGATTTCTGAATCGACAGCAGCACAGTTTGGCTGCTGATTTCTGAATCAGCAGCACCGCAGTTATTGGATGTCGATTTCTGAATCGGTAGTGGCATAGTTTGGCTGTCGATTTCTGAATCCGCAGTGGCACAGTTTGGCTACTGATTTCTGAATCGACAGCGACAAAGTTTTTGGCTGCCGATTTCTGAATCGGCAGCGACGCAGATTGGCTGTCGATTTCTGAATCGGCATCGACACTGTAAAACCTAACAAAAAATTTGTGTTAGACCGGCCTATCCTAGGGGAGAATTGGAATAGAAACCAGCCCAATATAACCCAAAAGGGGGGCAAGGACAACCTTGGTCCAGTGCCCAAACACCCCAGTACACTTATAGGGGCTGTAAATATAAGGAGAGAGAAAGGCTAACTCTTCCTCTTGATATGACTAAAGAGTTGATGTCTTCTCCCAAGTGTAGGAGTGTCGAAGTAATAAATAACCTGGCAAGACCGGAGTCGAACCACAGGGAGGTTAACTGTATAAACTACAAATAAAGAAATAGATAATGACAGAAAAGGAGTTGAAGAGAGCTTTGAGATGTGATATTGATATAAGGATTAAACAAGGATAAAATAATTGTCAAGGTTAGAGGATCCACTAATGGTATTTCAAACAAGTATAATATAAACTCCTTTTATTACTCAACTAAAAACCACACACAAAGGAGGTTCCAATTGGATAATAAATTGTTAACATGATTACATTAGTTATCGTATTGGAATAATGCTAATACTTGTAAATGTTGTCAGGTATTCATGATTATAACTTATGTTAAAAACAAATCAAGTTCCTTTCATAGCACATGTGTCGGTTATACCATACAGTTGGGCTATGAAAGTATCAAATATTTGTTGTACCAAGGGTTATACAACATAAATCTAGATTAACCATTTAACAAGCAAAATATTAAAAGTGAACAAGATAACAAATACAAAACATGTTAGTATCAAGCATTAAGGTCCATGTTGAGTTTATATTAATTCTTACACCATTAGTGTAACCTTTTCACCTTGACATAATAAACTTAGCTAAACATAATGAAAGAGAGAAACATAAATAAACAAGATAAGAACATAAATAAGATATAAGTTAACTAAGTAAAGGAAAGGAAATGAAAAGTATAAACAAGAGATTAATATAAACAAAACTTAAGCATTACAAAAATATAAAGAGAGAGAGCGAGAACATGATCTTGATCTGAAAACCAAAATGCCTAAATGCATGGCAAATGACTCCTTTTATGGGCCAAAATTCAGAACTATTGATTTGATGACTAATTGTTGAGTGGGTGGCCACCTCTTGACTTGGTAATAATCCTTATCTTCCTGTATGTAGAAAACGTCATTGCTAACATAAGAATTTGAGCAGATAGTCTTTATGAAAGTTCTGGAAAATTGTCTCAGCTTTCCAACAAAACAAGAATCGGTGCATTTGGACTTCTAGAACTCGAGATATGGGCTGAACAATGAATAGTGTCTGGGCTGCAGGACAAATTCTGAATTTTCTGTTGTTGCTATAATTTGAACTTGAAAACGGTCCTTTTGAATCTTAGACTCTTCATGAAAATTTTAGGCCTATGTCTTAGCTTTCCATACATATAAACCAAACATAAATCCAAGTTCTACAGCTCCAATTATGATCCAATAACCGAATAGTGTTCTAGTTTGGACTGAATCACATCTCTTTTCTAAGCTTAGCCCTCTCTTTGTCTTCTCAATTTCAGTAGTTAAACTCATCAATCAATCCTTTGATTTATGTGATAGGCCTGCATTTAAGATGAACATTTACCATAAATTAAAGGTATCTTATATTAGTAGACATATTATTATAAAACATTCTCTAGTTAAAGAGATATTGATACTTCAAGTGGAATATGATGATATAAAACCTTGATAAAAGTACACTTTTAAGTACTAATCACACCCACCAACCAGCTTATTACTAGTCCCTAGTAATCAAAGTGTTAAAATAGAAAAACAATTTGCAAGTTCCACAAAGCAAGACATTCATCATTCAAGTTCCATTAATCTATCCAAATAAACAAACTCTCATTGAATTTATATATCTACTTCATACTGTATGAAAACATAGATGATGGGGCTTTTATTGGAAGAAAACAATAATCTGTTTTAATGTTTTTCTAAGGTTAACTTCCTTGAGTTGAGATTATTATCTTTTTTTTTCTTTTTTTTTTAATATATATACATATAACTTAAAACACAATGCATCTTTAACCCATGTAACGAGCTTTCGCCTAATGACTCCCAGACTAGTTGGTCTTAGGACATCAGGTGTTGAAACACCCCTACGAGCTTAGTAACTCGGGTTGCAGATACTGATACGTAAATAGTGCAATGTTTGATTCCCTTAAGCTTTTCTCCTTAACCCATGAAACAAGCACTGGGCCAATAGCTCCCAAGTCAGTTGACTTTAGGGTAATAGGTGTTAAAACACCCATTCGTGCTTAATTGCTTAGGTTATGGATGCTACGAAACCAAACTTATCTATGTTTTTATTATCATCAATATTATCAATTTTTTTTTTGCAAATTATATACTATCCCTTTCCCTTAGTTGTTACCTTTAACTAAAGAACATAAATAATATAATAATCCAATATACAACCCACAATCATATGTTAAAGTATGTGTGTGAAAATGAAGGTTTAAGATTGTTAAATGAGTATATGAGCAGAATCAAGTGATAACAATGCGAGAGTTTGTAAACCTGAATATTTCAAGAAGTATTCTGATAGACCTTGTTAAGATTTTTTACTAAGATGCATCTAAAGAGTCATTAAAGTTCCTCCTTTACTCTGTCATCCTAGTAACAACAGTTTTGCAAATGGTTTTAATAATAGAAAACACAGTTAGTTAATTTTTTTTTTAATATCAACTACTACCCTCTCCCCCCAACCAAAACGAAACATTGTCCTCAATGTTCTAAGGTAGAAAGATGGAGTATAGAAGACATCACCTAAAACAGCGACTACTGACAAACCTAAAACACATTTAAACAAATATAAGAAACAACAAAACACAAATATTATGCTATTAATAAAACCAAAAGACACAAGGTTTCACAAACGAAGGCTCAAATCCAATCTAAGCTTTTTACGGCTTTCCATAGTTGATCAATTTATGCGACTCATGAAGGGATCAAGTACAGGGATGAAAGATTGTAGTTGGTCAATCAATTGTTCAGCAGTAGCAGCAGAGATTATGATTTGTCGTGCCGAAAATGTTAGAAATTTATGTTCCACAGCTTGATCAAGAAAAGACAACAAATTATCATAAAAACCATTAACATTTAACAAACCTATAGGTTTATGGTGAATGTGCAGTTGGGCCCAAGATGAAATATGAAGATCTCTTCCAATGTGTCCAGACCACCTGGTAAGGCAATGAAGGCGTCAGCATGGTTAAACATTGCATTCATTCGATTAGACATTGTGGAGACCTGTAGTTCTTCTCCAATTGTTTTTCCAATGATGTCCCCTTTTGCTAAAGCTTTGGGGACGACCCCCAAAACTTGACTGTCTCCTAAAAATACAGTTATTGACACACCCCCCCATTAACCCAAGGCTGCCTCCTCCATACACTATGTAACAGCCCAGCCCAACCTGCCAAATATTGTCCGCTTTGGGCCTTACCGCCCTCACAGTTTTGTTTCTGGTGACGAGAGCCCACTTCTGAGCCTGACGCCCCAAAACACGTATGACAAGTTGGCAACCAGCTGTGAAACCCTAGAAAATTTGTAATTTAAATATGTGGATGTATAACCTGCCATGTAAACGTAAGACTGAAAGTGATATATAATGGAGGGGATGACCTCCCTAAAATGAATTGTGTTTTAGAATTCATAAAGACAAAGAAACTAGTAATGTGTTTTGATGGATAAAATGATGAGTGAAATGACAAAATGTTTCTAAGAAATAAGTGAGATAATAAAGAATACGTTATAATAAAAGATAATTCAATGAAAATGACAAGACTGAAGGTGCAAGCATCAATTAAAAATCAGTGACGTTACTTTGAAACAATAATAGTACCCGATAAATAAATAAAGGTAGAAATTTTAAAATGAATATATTCCAAAATAATAAAATGATCTTAAAGGTTTAGAAGGATAATTGATATTATTTTATGTGAAGATTGAACAAGAAAATTTGGATCGTTGACGAAAAGTCATGAATTGACCAATTTTACATTAGAAAGCAGAGCTCTCAATCCAATCGTCGGATTGGGATGAAATTTTGCATGAAGTCTATTAATATGTTTTCCTACCTTGGTGAAAGATCTCATCCCAATGGGAGGTTGGTAAAGACTAGCGATTTAAGCAGAAATAAACCGGATAGTTTACATGAAAAATAAAATAAAATACATAAATTCATAAATAAGGAACATAAATGTAATTAGAGGAAAATGTGCCTTTAAAACAGAAAAGGCCACCAGTTCAAAAAAGAAGAAGGGTGAGAGACAATAGAGAATTCGGCTAGAGAGAGGTGCAGAAATTGGAGTAACCAATAATGTTCCGGTGCCCATAGCTCTGGAATCCACCGTTGGATCATGTTTATTTTTGGATATATTGTTCTTCTCACACTCCTATACTAACGGACCGGAGGGATTGAAAGGCACATAATCCCTTTGACAGAAATCATCATCGGAAGTTTCCTGGAAAAGAAAAGGAAATACACCTGCAGGGTAATTTTGGTCGCCGACCGATTTCTCTCTCTTCCACCGTTGGATCATGCTTATTTTTGGATATGTGATGCGCCTAGATGTTGCCTTCATTATGGACGGTGGAGATGGGAAATGCACTCTCCGGCAAGGTGTCGTTTATGTTGAACAGTAGCTCGTCCATTTTTAGGTTACTTCGGTTTTATTGAGATCTATGGAGATCCAACCGTTGGATCATTCTGATTTGGAGATATATTGTACACAACTCAATGATATATATTCTGACAGTTGGGTTCAGGTTCAAGCAAATAATTAGAGCTGGATGACTTATTGCTTTTTTTATTCTATTGCTAGTCTTAGTAAAAATTTAGGAAGCTTGATTTAATTACATGTTTTGATGAAATTAGAATTGTGTGGGTGTAGAGTTAATGTTAGATCTAATGGTAAAATATGTTCTTGTTATTAGTGTTGTTATAGATTAATTGTGTTGTAAAATATGTTAGGGAAGTTTTGAAATTTGGATGAAGGGACATTGAGTTTGTTGATTTAATGGATATATGTTTTCAGGCATTAAAAAGGATTGGGTCTAGTGTTAATTGAAAGAAAACTTGAAGAAAATTATATCCTCCATTTAATGCAAAGATTCGGCCTAGACATATAAATGAGAGGATGAACTTAATTGTTTTAATTGCTATGGAATTTGAGTTGAATGAGGTCAGAATAGATAAGAAATGAGTGGGTAAAGGTTTATCTGGAATAATTAAAAAGGGAATCATCCCTCACCATGAATGAAGGCATTCGACCAAATAAAGAAGAATTAAGGAGATAAGACTTTGATTCATTTTCTATGTAAATTAGGTATAGATGCATTTATGTGTATAAAGAAAATTAGGTAGAGTGTCAATTGGAAGAATTTTAAAAGGATCCAAATTCTTATCATAATATGAAATTCAACCAAAAATGGAAATCTTGAACTTGAGTTTATTCGACCTAATGTTATGGGGATTTCTATGGGATTGTGGTTTGTTGAATGCCAAATGAATTGTGTTATGTTTGAAATAATATATTAATGTCAGGAAAGTTTTATTTTTTGTGGAATTTTAAGGTTGTTCAAATGGATAATAAAAGGGGAGAAAAAGGTTAAATTAAGGCGTGCATAGAATTATGATGAAAAATATGTTGTTAAATTTACTTAAGATGAAGTAAAGTGGACTTATGAAAAAGAATTGAAAAACTCATCATGAAAATAAATAAATAAAAAATAAGGTCATTCAGCCAAGAATTGGTTTGATAAGGAAAATGAATTAGTTTCAATGGAATAATTAAATGTAAGGATGTGAAGTTACTGAGTTTGTACATGATGAATTGAGTGGACAAAAATAAATAAATTGTTAGGCCATGTTTAAAGATATTCAGCTTGGAAAGACGAATGCATGTGTCATGCGATTTTAAATTTAAATGAATTTTTGAATGGAATTTTCAATTATGATGGAGCCATATTTGATATGTATCTTTAATGATACAAGAGAGATTGCAGGATCTGTTCAGTAGCATGGGGTTTTTGCGTGAGTTCAAGTATTAGGTAGGTGTCTTACACCTCAAACTTTTGTTTTTACAGTACTTGTTAGAGTTAAATAAATGGTATTTTCTATAAATGTACTTGTGCTGGTGTAATTATAAATGTTTATGTCGAGGAAAATATAGTGGACTAGCTGACTTGAATAGAGTTAGTGGCGCTACTGCACTGACTGCCGAGTTAGATGTGTAATAACAAAAATAAAGTGTACTGGTTTTAAGGTGATAAATTAATGGTATATTATGATTAAATTATTGATGCTCGATTTATATATGTATACTGATGATGTGTATGTGTTTAAAAAATTTATATGAAGGAAGTAGGTGTTCGACACCTTGGAGTAATTAATTAGTTTATATTTTTTTTTACTGTAGAAGGAATTTTATAGATTGTAAATTCTAGTGCTGGTTACTGGAAATAATGCCTTGGTGAATGGGCAAGCCTTGAAGATTATTTCCTGGTTACTGGAATTTATGCCTGGTTGAATGACCATGTTATGAAAATTAATTTATGAATTAATGGGATAATCACTCGATGTAAAATAGATTAATTGTAAAACTTTGAAGTTAAATATGCTGGTTTGTGGGAGACACTCTTGATGTTTTTATTTTAGTAGATTTATCTCTATGTTTAGAAGAGAATTTATGAAATTAGAAATTTCAAAAATAAAATAAGACAATTTATTCGATGAAATGAAAGTCAATTTAATGCATATGAATAGTTAGCCCTTAATCAATTACTTATTGAAATGTGAAAATTTTTAATCATGTTTAATGCAATTATGTTTTTAGGTACATCACACCCTTGATCTGGAAAGTAGATGCTTGGATAAATAATTTTGTTATGTGATTAATGTAATTGGAAGAACTAATATTTTGTTGTAATATATTTCTATATCTAAAAATTGTAATGTTTAACTTATTATCTTGTGTATGATGTAATTTATAATGTTATTATTATTAAGTTGAATTATGGTTGGTTGTATATATATTTTGAGCACAAATACTTATATATATAAAAAAAGAGACGATGCATGTTATGAATTTATTAGCTTTTATCATAGTGTTCTATAGAAAATAGAATTGAGATATTGAAATATGCTTGAGTTTTGGAAGTCCAAATGATGGAACGAATATTGTGATTGATGTAACAGGTTGAGAAATGATTGAGTCGATAACTTGGTATCAAAAAAATACAAAGGAAACTCTGCCGAAATTTCAGGAAAATAATATATATATAAAAGAAATTGGTAACTACGAATATATATATATATATATATATATATATATATATATATATATATATATATATATATATATATATAATATTTTGAGTTTACAAGTTGGGACTGTTATACTGCCGAAATTTTGATAGAAATTTGGTGGAACCGGTATATATAAAAAAATTACCTGGAAATTTCTAATGTATCGCGAAAAAGGATGTTGGAAATCGGGGTTGTTACACCAGCACTCTTAATAAGGCCAGCTACCACTCCCTTACCCTTCGATGTGGGATATTACAATCCACCCCCCTTAAGGAGCCCGACGACCCTGTCGGCACAACCAGATAGCCAGTGAGGTCGGCTCTGATACCAAATGTAACAGCCCGACCCAACCTGCCATATATTGTCCGCTTTGGGCCTTACTGCCCTCACAGTTTTGTTCCTGGTGACGCGAGCCCATTTCTTAGCCTGATGCTCCAAAACGCGTAGGACAAGTTGGCAACCAGCACTCTTAATAAGGCCAGCTACCACTCCCTCACCTGCCAATGTGGGATATTACACACTAAATGAGTCTTTCTCTCAGCTAGTACCTGACCAAGATGATTTGCTGATTCTAAAAACTTTTTTTCTTTCCCAGGACTGGATCCATCGAAAACACAAATATTTCTTATATGATTACTTGAGGAACCTGAGATTTCTACACACTTCTATACCTGTTGAATGTGTGGGTTGAGTAGAAATGAAGGGAAGGAAGAGAAGATTTTATAGATGAGAAATTGAAAATGCAATCATACCACTTATATGTAGGTCAGTTGGAGTCTCTCTCTCTCTCTCTCTCTCTCTCTTGAAAACATGTGTATGTACAAGTAGTTGTGATTGTGGCTCACATCTTCCCTTGGTTTTTACATCCAAGAACGACTTAAACACCCTCTATGGGTCGGGGATAGGCTTCCCATCCAATTTTCTTAAAAACTAACAAACAAGGTCTTTTTTAGTTAGATTCCCAAGACTATGATGAGCATGTTCTTTATGAAAATGGGGCTATAAATCATGAATTACACGATGCACATGTCCACTATGATGAGACTTAAGAGTCAATAGAAGATTATCTAAAGACTCTCTATGTTTTGAAATAAATCCCACCTTTTGATAATTTTCACAGGTTTTGCAGAATGCATGTGAGTCCTTGAACATGGTGGGCCAGTAAAATCCACTTTGTAAGATTTTTGCAGTTGTCTTTCTTGATGAGAAATGACCCCCACATGCCTCGGAATGAAAAAATTTCATGACACTACTTACCTCATTGTCAAGAATGCATCTTTGATATATTTGATTAGGACAATATATGAATAAGTAAGGGTCATCCCAATAAAAGTTTTGCACGTCGCTCAAAAACTTTCTTTTGTCTTAGGTATCCAAATGTGTTGGCAAAAATCCTGAAGCAAGAAAATTGTCAATATTAGCAGACCAAGGTATTGAACTAAGAGAAAGTAAATATTCATCAGGAAAGTAATCATCAATTGGTGTGATGTCAGATGTTGAATCTATTGTCAATTTTGACAAATGATCCGCAACAACATTTTCGGTGCCTTTTTCATCCTCGATTTCTTCCCGTTTGAAAGTTTCAAAGATGTTAGAATCGTGATTGACTTCCCTTTGTTTGGTCATGGCATGAGAAAATGGAAGTACTGGTGGGGAATCAGTCTTTTCTTTGCAATGTTCAGGTTTAACCCCTTCCTTACCCTCAGAGATTGACTCATCATCTTTCTCACAAGGTTCAAGAATGTGTTTTTCAATAACCTTACCACTGTGGAGAGTAATGACTGATTGGACTTGATCTATGTGTTGGCTTCCAGAATTACTTGCATTTGCATTGTATTGCCCCTTGGGATTTTGCTGTGGTTGAGATGGAAACTTACCTTTCTCCTGAAAACTGAGAGTAGATGTGAATTTTGCAAGAGTATCTTTCAAATCAGCCATAGTTTGAGCATTTTGAGTGTTGATTGTCTCTTGCTTTTCAATGAATGCATGCAATGTTTCCTCAAGATTTATTCTAGGAGGGGGAGCATAAGGAGGTGCATATCCATGAGAATTTTGAAAATTATGGTGTGATTGAAATAGTGGCTGTGAAATTTGTGCATTATTGTTATCACTCTTCCAACTGAAATTTGAGTGATTTCTCTAACCAGGGTTGTATGTTTGCGAGTATGGGTTATGATTGGGCCTTTGGAAACTATTCAAAGCATGAGCTTGTTCATGGAGGCATTCCTTAAAAAAAGGCAAAGTTGGACAATCATTGGTTGAGTGTTCATTGGTTTCACAGATTTGACACACAATGTCTTGAACAGATTTTAATTGACCACTCTTTTTCAATTCTAGTGTCTCGACTTTTCTAGCTAAAAATGCGAACTTGGCTTGGAGGTCATGATCTTCCCTAAGGTTGTACATGCCTCCACTAGATGTATGAGGTTGAGTTTTACTTGGTGCCTCATAAGTGCTTGTAGTGTCCCAATTTTGAGCATTTTCAGCTAGTAAGTCTAGGTACTCCATTACTTCATCAGGGTCTTTATCTTCAAAAGTTCCATTGCACATCAATTCTACCGTTTGTCTATCTTTAGGTGTTAACCCTTCATAAAAATGTGAAACCAATCTCCATGTTTCAAAATCATGATGAGGGCAAGTATTAAGCAAGTCTCGATACCTATCCCAACATTGGTAAAATGTTTCTCCTGGTTTTT
>Ga0307510_10001817_pt1 | contig 23867 bp, 24 predicted proteins | sample 12_EM_MG_FD_207224 | JGI IMG/M metagenome (GOLD analysis project Ga0307510, IMG submission 207224) | Populus trichocarpa ectomycorrhiza microbial communities from riparian zone in the Pacific Northwest, United States - 12_EM | ecosystem: Host-associated > Plants > Roots > Unclassified | place...
CGCCGACATCGCTGCGGCGCTGCTGCGCGAGCTCGACGCGCAACCCGCGCTGCAGTTCGTGCTGACAGGCCACGCCGCCACGCTGCAGCCGCTCACCCGCGCGCTGAAGCAGCGCGGCGTGGCCGGCTCGCGGCTGCGCGTCAAGGCGTATTGGGCCACCGGCAAGACCGGGCTCGACTGAGCCATGCGCGCCGAGACGATCGATCGCACGCGCCGCAGGCTGATCGGCGCTGCCGCCGCGCTGCTCGCCGCAGGACCGGCCGCCAGCGGCCCGGGGCCAGCACCGGAAGAAGCGCAGACACCAGCGCACGCAGAAGACGAGGCGCCGACCTTCGGCACCATCGATGTCGACACGGTCGACGCGCAGCGCGCTCGCGCCGTGCCGCTGCGCCTGTACTGGCCGACGCAAACCGCATCGGACGCGCAGGTGCCGCTGGTCGTGTTCTCGCACGGCATCGGCGGCTCGCGCCGCGGCTACAGCTACCTCGGCCGACACTGGGCCGCACAAGGCTGGGCGAGCCTGCATGTGCAGCATGTGGGCAGTGACTCGGCACTGTGGCGCGGTAACCCGTTCACCGTGGTCGGCCGGCTGCGCGATGCGGCGCAGGAGCACGAGGCCGTCGATCGCGTGAAGGACCTGCGCTTCGCGCTCGATGTGTTGACCGCGATGCCGCTCGGCGCCGCGATCGACCCGCGCCGCATCGTCGTCGCCGGGCATTCGTACGGCGCGAACACCGCGCTGCTCGCGCTCGGCGCGCGCGTGGCCCGCGGCGACCGCTGGCTGCAGTTCCGCGACCCGCGCTTCGCAGCGGGCGTGATCATCTCCGCGCCGCCGTTCTACGGCGAGCACGATCTGGCCGCGGTGCTGAGCCCGGTCAGCGTGCCCACGCTGCACGTGACCGCGACGCAGGACGTGATCCAGATTCCCGGTTACCACTCCGGCGCCGCGGACCGCATCGCGGTCTTCGATGCGGTGGCCGATCCGCGCAAGCTGCTGGTCGTCTACGAAGGCGGCTCGCACAGCATGTTCACGGACCGCGGCGTCACCGGCGGCGTCGCGCTCAATCCACAGGTCAAGACCGCGACCAAGGAGCTCACGCTGGCGTTCTTTCGCCAGACCTTCGACCACGATGTGAGCGCGCTGGTGAGCTGGCTGGCGCAGTGGCAGGGGCTGCTCGCGCCGGAGGCGGCGCTCAGGCTGGCCGGAAGCGCAGGCTGAACTCGGCGCCGGGCGCCGCGTTGCGCGCCACCAGGTCCCAGCCGTGCGTGGCGGCGATCTCGCGGCAGATCGACAGGCCCAGACCGGCGCCGTCGTCGCGGCGCGCAGCGCCGCGCCAGAAGCGCGCGAACAGGTGCGGCATGTCGTCGACCGCGATGCCCGCGCCTTCGTCGCGCACCTGCATGCCGTTCGCATCGAGCGTGAGCGTGACCACGCCGCCCGGCTCGGAGTGGTGGATCGCGTTCTCGACCAGGTTCTTCATCAGCACGAAGAGGGCCGAGCGGTCGGCATTCAGCAGCGCGCCCGAGGCGTCGGCGTGCACGCGCAGCGAGACCTGCCGCCGATCGGCCAGCCGCCCGAGATACGCCGTGACCTCGCTCGCGATCGCCGCGAGGTCGGTGGCTTCGTAGACGTAGTTCCGCGCTTCGCTGACCTCGGCCAGATGCAGCAGCTGGTGCACCTGGCGCGCCATCAGGTCGACATCGCGCAGCAGCGTGGCGCGGTCGGCCGTGCCGTCCATCTCGATCTGCCCGCGGATCAGCGCGAGCGGCGTCTTCAGCTCGTGCGCGGCGCCGGCGAGGAACTCCTGTTGCACGCGGTAGCCGCGCTCGAGCCGGTCGAGCGCGAGGTTGAAGGCCTCGACCAGCGGCGCGATCTCGGTCGGCAGATCGGCGGTGGCGAGTCGCTTCGAGAGGTTGCCGGGTTCGATGCGCGCTGCGGCCTCCGACACCTCGCGCAGCGGCCGCAGCGTGCGGCACAGCGTGATGTAAACCGCGCCGCCGAACAGCAGCAGCGAGACGATGCCCATCGTCACCGCGGCCTTGAGTGCGGGCACGCCCAGCGCGCGGCGCGCGAGCGCGTTCATGCGCTCGCTGCGCGCGACCTGGACGAAGTGGCGCATGCCGCCGCGCTCGATGGGCACCGTGAGCACGTCGAGCTGCTGGCCGTTGGCTGCCATGTCGGAGAGCGCGTGCGTCGGGTCGAACGCGGCGCCCGCGGGGGCGAGCGGCTGGCCGTTGGCTTCGGAGGAGAGCAGCACGCGGCCGGACGCATCCAGCACGCGGTACTTCAGGTCGTCGGGTGCGCCTTGGTAGATCCACGGCGCGTGGTGGTCGTCGAGCACGCCCACGGGCTGGCCGCCGGCGTCGAACTGCAGGCCCTGTTCGAGCCAGTGTGCCTGGGCCGCGAGGCTGCGGCTCGTCACCGTGGTGTCGTTCCAGACCAGCGTGATGGTGATCACCACGGCAGCGGCGCCGGCGGTCAGCAGCAGCGCGGCGAGGTAGGTCGCCGTGAGCTGACCGCGCAGGCTACGCAGCCAGCGGGACTTCGGTGAGCGCATAGCCCAGCCCTCTCGCGTTGACGATCTGAACCGACGAGCCGATCGCGTGCAGCTTCTTGCGCAGCCGATGCAGCGCCACGTCGAGCGCGTTCGGCGTCACCGCTTCGCCCAGGCCCCATGCGGCGACCTCGAGCGCGGTGCGGCGCACGGTCTTGCCGCCCGCGCGCACGAGGCCCAGAAGAATCTGCAGTTCGGCGGGCGCGAGCGTCACCGAGTCGAGCCCGCAGGTCATGGCGCCAACCTCGGGCGAGATGCTCACGTCGCCGAACGACGGCGAGAGGCTCTGCAAGGTGGCGGGCCGCCGCATCAGTGCACGCACCCGTGCGACCAGCTCCTCCATCGAGAACGGCTTGACGAGGTAGTCGTCCGCGCCCGATTCGAGGCCGTCGATGCGGTCGTGCAGCGCGTCGCGCGCGGTCAGCATCAGGCAGGGCACGAGCCGCCCCGATTCGCGCAGGCGCCGCACCAGCGTGAGCCCATCGCCGTCGGGCAGGCCGCGGTCGACGACGACGATCGCATACGGCGTGTCCTGCAGCGCGTGCCAGGCGTTCTCGAGGCGCGTGAACACATCGGCCTCGATGCCCGCACCCGCGAGCGCCTTGGCCACCAGGGCGGACAGGCGTTCGTGGTCCTCGACGAGGGCGATGCGGTTCATGCGTTGGTGGCCGGGGCCGATTCAGAAACGGTAAAGATACCCCAGGCGCACGGCACTCTGGCTGGAGCGGTCGACCAGCGGGCTGTCCTTCACGCCCTTGCCGAACGAGGTGGCGCTGAGGTCGAGGAACAGCGCGTGCTGGCGCGACAGCGCGTAGGCGCTGCGCAGGCCGATCTCGATGTCGGTGCTGGCCGTGCCTTCATAGAACGGCCTGTCGGCGCGCACCTCGCCGAGGCGCACGCCGTAGTAGTAGTCGTTGTACTTCTTGTCGCGCCAGATCGCGGCGATGCGCGGCGTGAAGCGGAACGCGCCGCTGTTGAAGCTGCGGTCGAGCGCGAGGCGGAACTGTGTCCCCTTGCTGTGGCCCGACACATCGCCCAGCACTTCGGCCGAGAGGTCGGCAATGCCGTTGCGCCAGACCGCGGACGGCCCCAGCCACAGGCCGCCCTTGCGGTCCTCCATGCCGTTCAGGATGGGCGCGTCATCGGCCGAGTAGCCGTTCAGCGCATAGCGCGCGCCGAGCGCGAACGACACCGGGCCGGCGCTGCCGAGCTTGAAGTCCACGCCCAGGCCCGCGATGCGCACCCAGCGGTTCTCGTAGCTCAGGATGGGCAGCACGCGCGTCTCGGTGCCGATGTCCTTGTAGGGGCGCGTCTGAACTCCCGCGCCGATGCCGATGCCCCAGCCCGAGGGCGGGGTGTCTTCGGCCCGCGCCGATGACGCGGCGGTCATCAGGAGCAGGGCGGCCAGGAAGGGTGCGGACGACAACGAAGCGGGGCGGTGAGGATGGGTCACGGGGAATCTTGGCAGCGTGGAAGAAGCCTCGATGCTGAGGGACGCTGCATTACTGCTCTCTGACACGGCGCGTCTCTGTCACGGCGCATGAGTGCGCGGCGGTTCGATGTCAGACACGGAGGTGAACGTCGGCCCATCCTAGGGATGCGGTGCGCAGCGCTCAAAGAGACAATGCGCTTCTGGAAAGGAGCGCACCCATGAAAAGGTCTCTTTGTCAGCGCGTTGTGCTTGGTCTGGCTGCCTGCGCTTTCGCCGCAGCCGCCTGTGCCCAGCAAGCCCTCGTGATCAAGCCGCTTGCGGAGAAGAAAGTGGTCGAGTTGCCGCCGGGCGAGCTGTTCTGGCGGATCGAGAATTTTCAATCGATGGCGCAGGCCAATGCCGCGATGAACGCCTGGTCGCTGGTGGCGCAGGCCGATCAGAGAGTGTGGCTCTTCACGCTGGGGCACAGCGGAGAACATTCGTCCGGCGCGACCCAGGTCGCCGAGGTCGGACCGATTCCGCGCGTGGTGGCGTCGGAGTATCTTCTTCGGATCAACGACGCGAGCGGCCCGGCCGGCAGCGTCACGCCGGTGCACAGCCATCCCGGATCGGAGGCGTTCTTCGTGCTGAGCGGAGAGCAGAGCATCCGGGGTGCGCACGGCGTGATGCGCGTCAAGGCCGGACAAGCCGAAGCCGGGCATGGCGCCGACATGGCGATGCAAGTCTCCAGCAGCGGCGCGGCTGACCTTCATGCGCTGGTCATGTTCGTCGTCGATGCCAACAAGCCGTTTTCCGTCCCGGCAACGCTGCCTTGAAGTTCGCCATGCTCGAAGGATCCTGCCACTGCGGCGCCGTGCGCCTCACCTTGCCATTTGCCCCCGAGGTGGCCACGGCCTGCAACTGTTCGCTGTGCCGCCGAACGGGCGGCCCGTGGGTGTACTACGAGTTCGGGTCGGTCAAGATCGAAGGCCATCCCGACAACACCGCCGAGTACATCTGGGGCGACCGGACCATGCGGACCATCCACTGCCGCAACTGCGCCTCGGTCACGCACTGGGAGCCGCTGAATCCCGCGCCGGGTGCGAAGCACGGCGTGAACCTCGGGAACTTCGATCCGAGCTTGATCGCGTCGGTTCGAGTGCGCCGATTCGATGGGGCGGACACGTGGACCTTCATCGACGAATAGCGGTTCGAGCAGCGGACGCACAGGGAGATCGACCATGTTGAAAACTTTCGTTTCAGTCGCGGCCCTGCTGAGCGTGCTCAGCAGCGCAGGCATCGCGCGTGCCGAAGATGCACCCGCGGCCGCCCGACCGGCCCCCGGCTGCACCGAGCCGGAGCGGCACCAGCTCGACTTCTGGCTCGGCGATTGGGACACCTTCGAACCCGAAGGCGAACTCGGCCCGTCGCAGGCGCGCGCGCATGTCGATTCCATCCTTGCCGGCTGTGTCGTGCACGAGCTCTATGAGCAGACCGACGGCCTCATCGGCGACAGCTTCCTCAGCTTCGATGCGATCACCAAACGCTGGCAGCAGACGTGGGTCACCAACTTCGGCGCCTACATGTTCCTCACCGGCACCTTCAAGGATGGCGTGCTGACGCTCGAAGGCAGCTCGCACACCAAGACCCGCGACATCCCCCACCGCATCACCTGGAAGGCCGAACGAGGCGGGGTGCGCGAGACGGGCGTGATGTCGCTGGACGGCGGCAAGACCTGGGTGCCTGCGTTCGATGTTCTGTTCCTGAAGCATCAGGGCAAGTCATAGCCAGCGGCTGCGCAGTAGTCGAGTTCTCGCGCGACCGATGATGTCGATTCGATCCGGCGCCGATCGTCGTGTGGGTGGAGGACAAACCCATGCCCAAGATCATCGTGAATGCATTCCTGACCCTGGACGGCGTCATGCAGGCGCCCGGCGGGCCCGACGAAGACCCCGAAGGCGGCTTCCCGCACGGCGGCTGGCAGGCGCCCTATGCGGACGAGGCCATGGGTCGGCGCGTCGTCGAGGGCTTCGCCGACGCGGACGGCTTCCTGCTCGGCCGCAAGACCTACGACATCTTCGCCAACTACTGGCCCAAGATCACCGACCCCGCCAACGCCATTGCGACCGCGCTCAACACGCGGCCCAAGCACGTGATCTCGCGCAGCCTCGAGCGCGTCAGCTGGAACAACGCCAGCCTGATCAAGGGGGACGTGGTCGCCGAACTGCGCAAGCTGCGGGCGCAGCCCGGCCAAAGCGTGCAGACCTGGGGCAGCACCGAGCTGCTGCAGACGCTGCAGCAGAACGACCTGATCGACGAGTACCGGCTGTTCGTCTTCCCGCTGGTGCTCGGCGCCGGCAAGCGGCTGTTCGGCAGCGGCACACTGCCGGCGGCACTCAAGCCCGTGGCGTCGGCGACGAGTGCGAATGGCACGAGCTACCACCGGTTCGAGCGCGGCGGGCTGCCGGCGTACGGGCAAATGGGGCCTTGACGCGAGCGTGATCGGCTGACACGAACACGCGTAGACCGCATCGGCCCCGTCGACGCGAGAGCAGGGAAACTGCCCGCTGGACTTTGCGCCCGGCAGTGTCGACACTGCAGCAGGCTTGGGCCTGCCCGATGACCACTGCGCTCGACCGTGTTTCGCTGCCTGAAGTCAAAGACCTCCTGGTGGTCGGCCTGGCTTTGCCGTTCCGCGTGCTGGATGCACAGGGCAGGCTGTTGCTCAACGAAGGCCATGTGCTGGCCGACGATGCGCAGTTCGAGTCTCTGGTCGAGCGGGGCGCATGGGCCGAGCGCACGCTGGTCGATGCGGCGCGCACCGCACGCGCCGCTGCGGCTGCGGCGGGCGGCAAGCCGCGAGGACCGGCGCCGTCGCTGTTCGACCGCTGGGAACGGCTGCTGTGGCAGTTCGACAAGCTGAGCCGGGCGCTGGCGCGGCGCGAGCAACCCGGCAGTGCGGTGCTGCCGTTCCTGGCCGCGCTGCTGGAACTGATCGACCGCGACGCCGATGTTGCGCTGTTCCTGTGCGTGCGTCAGGACGACCGGCGCTTCGCGCTCTACCCGCTCACGCATGCGCTGCACTGCGCCGTGGTGGTGACGCTCACCGGGCGCCAACTGCGCTGGGCCGACACGAAGGTCGCGTCGCTCGCCTGTGCTGCGCTGACGATGAACCTGCCGCTGTTCGAGCTGCAGGCCACGATGGCGGAGCAGACCGACCCGCCCAGCAAGCGTCAGCTCGACCAGATCCGCGCGCATCCGGCGGCTGCGTCCGAGCTGCTGCGCGCTGCCGGCATCGTCGACGAAGACTGGCTCGCGGCCGTGCTCGAACACCACGAGCAGCCGGGCGGCGGCGGCTACCCGCGCGCGTTGCCCGAGGTCGGCGAACTGGCGCAGGTGCTGCGCGCCGCCGACGTCTACATGGCCAAGATCAGCCCGCGTGCGCAGCGCGCGCCGATGAGCACGCAGATGGCGACGCGGCAACTGTTCCAGCAGCGCCCCGGCGACGCACTGGCAATGGCCATGGTCAAGACGCTGGGCATCCACCCGCCCGGCAGCCTGGTGCAACTGCAATCCGGCGAGGTGGGCGTGGCGATCAGGCGCCCACCTGCCGGAACCCACCCGCTGGTGGCCACGCTGAGCGACCGCAAAGGCAAGCCCAGCGGCGAGACGCACCGCCGCGACACCTCGCAGCCGGAGTTCGCGGTGCAGGGGCCGTTGCAAGACGCCAAGGCCTTCGCGCGCGTGTTGCCGGAGCGGGTCTATGGGGTGTTGAGCGGGTAGTCCTGCTGCATCCTGGTGCCGCTCTGCCGATGGTGTGGTGAGGCGTTAGAGTGCCTCGATGCCCCACCTCCTGCCCGATCGGATCGATACCAGGCGCCTTCGATTGCGCGCGCCCGATGTGGCCGACGCGGGTTCGATCTTCCACGCCTACGCACAGGATTCCGAGGTATGCCGCTTCATGGTCTGGACGCCGCACGCGTCTGGGGCAGTGACCCGCGATTTCGTCGAGTCGTGCATCGCGGCATGGGCCGAAGATGAGCGCCGACCGTATGTCATTGCGGACAGAAGCTCCGACCTCGCGATCGGCATGATCGAGACTCGACTGCTGGCAACCACCGTTGACATCGGCTACGTGCTGGCGAGGTCGCATTGGGGCCAGGGCCTGATGCCGGAAGCGATTGATGCATTGGCCGCCACGGCGCTGGCCAGTCCGCACATCTACCGGGTTCAGGCCACTTGCGACACCGAGAACATTCCTTCGCAGCGCGCGCTGGAGAAGTCGGGCTTCAGTCGCGAAGGTCGGTTGGAGAGGTACACGGTTCATCCGAACCTGTCGCCTGAACCGAGAGCGTGTTTCATGTACGGCAGGGTCGGATAGCGCGAGAATGCATCGCAATCCTTATTAAGCGGAGCCCCCTGCCTCGCATGTTGCCCTCGGTCAGCGCTCTCGGCAGTGTCGAAATGATCCGAGATGGCGGCTCGTTGCAAGCCGAGTTCATCGGCGCCAATGGTTCGAGGTACTGCCTGCACTTTGAGGCCGGATGACGAGCAATGAGGCCCGCCCCTCACTCCACCGTCACGCTCTTCGCCAGATTCCGCGGCTTGTCCACGTCCGTCCCGCGCGCGCAAGCCGTGTGATACGCGAGCAGCTGCAGCGGCACCACATGCAGGATGGGCGAGAGCACGCCATAGTGCTCCGGCATGCGGATCACGTGCAGGCCTTCGCCGCTTTCGATGCGCGTGTCGGCATCGGCGAACACGAAGAGTTCGCCGCCGCGCGCGCGCACTTCCTGCAGGTTGCTCTTGAGCTTTTCGAGCAGCGCGTCGTTGGGTGCGACGGTGACGACCGGCATCTCTGCGGTCACGAGCGCGAGCGGGCCGTGCTTGAGTTCGCCTGCGGGGTAGGCCTCGGCGTGGATGTAGCTGATCTCCTTCAGCTTGAGTGCGCCTTCGAGCGCGATCGGGTAGTGCAGGCCGCGGCCGAGGAAGAGGGCGTTCTCCTTGCGCGCGAATTCGTCGGCCCACGCGATCACCTGCGGTTCGAGCGCGAGCACGGCCTGCACCGCCACCGGCAGGTGGCGCAGTGACTTCAGGTGCTCGGCTTCCTGCGCGTCCGACAAATGGCCGCGTGTCTGCGCGAGCGCGAGCGTCAGCAGGAACAGGCCGACGAGCTGCGTGCTGAACGCCTTGGTCGAAGCCACGCCGATCTCGACGCCGGCGCGCGTGATGTAGGCGAAGCGGCATTCGCGCACCATCGCGCTGGTCGCCACGTTGCAGATCGTCAGCGTGTGCGGCATGCCCAGGCCGCGCGCGTGCTTCAGCGCGGCGAGCGTGTCGGCGGTTTCGCCGCTCTGCGTGATGGTGACGACGAGCGTGCGCGGGTTCGGCACGCTGTCGCGGTAGCGGTACTCGCTCGCCACCTCCACGCTGGTCGGGATCTTCGCGATGCTCTCGAGCCAGTATTTCGCGACCGAGCCGCTGTAGTAGCTCGTGCCGCAGGCCAGGATCAGCACCGAGTCGACGTTCTTGAACACGTTGTGCGCGCCGTCGCCGAAGAGTTCGGGCGAGATGCCGGGCACCGCATCGAGCGTGTCGGCGATGGCCTTGGGCTGCTCGAAGATTTCCTTCTGCATGTAGTGGCGGTACGGGCCGAGTTCGGCCGCGCCGCTGTGAGCGACCACGGTGCGCACCTCGCGCTGCACCGGCCGGTACTCGGTGCCGCCCGGCGTGCGGTGGCTGATCCAGTGCTTGCCGAGCTGCAGGTCGACGACGTCGCCTTCTTCGAGGTAGACGATCTGGTCGGTCACGCCGGCCAGCGCCATCGCATCGGACGCGAGGAAGTTCTCGCCGGCGCGCTCGCCCGTGCCCACGCCGAGCACCAGCGGCGAGCCTTCGCGCGCGCCGATCACGCGGTGCGGTTCGTCGCGGCAGAACACCGCGATCGCGAACGCGCCGCGCAGCCGCACGGTGGCTTGCTGCACGGCGGCGAACAGGTCGCCGTCGTACAGGTGATCGACCAGGTGGGCGATGACCTCGGTGTCGGTCTGGCTCGCGAACACATAGCCGCGCGCGACGAGTTCGGCGCGCAGCTCGTCGTGGTTCTCGATGATGCCGTTGTGCACGAGCGCGATGCGGCCCGACTTGGCGCTGCCGCCGCTCACCGCCACCGCCGCATCCGACACGCCCGGCCCGCGGCTGAAGTGCGGATGCGCGTTGCGCACCACCGGCGCCCCGTGCGTGGCCCAGCGCGTGTGCGCGATGCCGGTGCCGCCCTGAACCGCGTCGGCCAGCACTTCGGCCTCGAGTTCGGCGACGCGCGTGGTGCTGCGGGCGCGGCGCAGGTGGCCGTCCTGATGCACCGCGACGCCGCAGGAGTCATAGCCCCGGTACTCCAGCCGCTTCAGGCCTTCGATCAGGATCGGAACGATGTTGCGGGTGCTGACGGCGCCAACGATGCCACACATGGGGAGCTCCTTCGCTTCACGAGATGCGTGATCGTAGGCATGTCGTGTTGAATGTTGTTTGCAGATTGGAACGAGGAATGGTCGAAAATTGCGTTACATATGAAAAATGAGTGAAAATTGCAAAATGCAAACAGATGCGGATGAATCAATCGCGATCGACGCCACCGATCTGCGCATCCTCGATCTGCTCCAGCGCGACGCGTCGCTGTCCAACCAGGCGCTGGCCGCCGCCGTTCACACCTCGGCCGCCACCTGTCTGCGCCGCGTCAAGCGGCTCGCCGACGCGGGCGTGATCGAGCGGCGCATCGCGCTGCTGTCGCCGCAGAAACTGGGCGCGGGTCAGCTCACCGCGTTCGCGCAGATCAGCCTGGACCGCCAGGGCGCCGAGCACATCGCCGCATTCGAGGCGCGCGCGGTGGCGGACGCGGGCGTGCAGCAGTGCTACCGCGTCGCGCCGGGGCCCGACCTGATGCTGGTGCTGCAGCTGGCCGACATGGCCGCCTACCACGCGCTGGTGCAGCGCCTGTTCACGCAGGACGCGAACGTGCGCAACGTGAAGACCTTCTTCAGCGTGCACCGCGCGAAGTACGAGACCGCGCTGCCACTGCCGGCCGCGCCCTGAGCGCAGCGCGCGTCTTCAGCGCTTGAGCAGCGCCAGCCCCTTGAGGTACTGGCCTTCCGGAAACAGCAGCGTGCTCGGATGATCGGCCGGTTCGTGCAGCCGCTGGATGATGGCCGCATCGACGCCCGCGTCCATGCCCGCGCCGGCGACGATCTTGTGGAACAGGTCGGCGTTGATGCCGGCCGAGCACGAGAACGTGAACAGCAGGCCGTCGGGTTCGAGCAGCATGAAGGCCAGGCGGTTGATGTCCTTGTAGGCGCGCGCGGCGCGTTCGGCATGCGCCGCGGTGGGTGCGAACTTGGGCGGGTCGAGCACGATCGCGTCGAAGCGCTCGCCGCGCTCCAGCATCGCGCGCAGGCTGCGGTTCACGTCGGCGTCCAGCGTCTCGTGGCGTGCCGCGTCGAAGCCGTTCAGCGCGACGTGCGCGGTGGCGCGCGCGAGCGCCGGCGCGGAGGAGTCGATGCTCGTCACGTGCTGCGCGCCGCCGGCGAGCGCGGCCACGCTGAAGCCGCCGGTGTAGCAGTAGCAGTTGAGCACGCGTTTCGCGCCGAACTGGCGCACGGTGTCGGCGAAGGCGCGGCGGTTGTCGCGCTGGTCCAGGTAGAAGCCGGTCTTGTGGCCCTCAGCCACGTCGAGCGTGAGCTGCAGGTCGTGCTCACGGATCGTGAGCTCGGTGCCGCCTTCGCCGCGCAGCCAGCCGGCCACCGGCTGCAGGCCTTCGAGCGTGCGCACGCTCGAATCGCTGCGTTCGTACAGGCGCGCGAGGCCGGTCGCGGCGAGCAGCGCATCGGCGATCACCGCCTTCCAGCGCTCGACGCCGACCGACAGGAACTGCACGCTCAGCGTGTCGGCATAGCGGTCGACGATCAGGCCCGGCAGGCCGTCGGCCTCGCCGTGCACGAGGCGCATGCCGTCGCTCGCGATCGCGAGCCGCGCGCGCAGCGCGAGCGCGCGGGCGATGCGGCGCTCGAAGAACGCGCGGTCGATGCGCTCGGCCTCGTCGAAGCTCCAGAAGCGCAGCCGGATCATCGAGCTCGGGCTGTACGCGGCCCAGCCAACGAACGCGCCTTCGCTGGTCTGCACGCGCACCATCTCGCCCGGATCGGCCTTGCCGCCGCCCACGCTCGATTCGAACACCCAGGGATGGTGGCGCTCCAGCAGGCGTTGCTTGCCGTGGCGCAGCGTGACGGTCTTCATGGCTTGCGTTTGGCGCGCGGGTGCGCGGCGTCGTAGACCTTGGAGAGGTGGCCGAAGTCGAGCTTGGTGTAGACCTGCGTCGTCGTGATGTTGGCGTGGCCGAGCAGCTCCTGCACCGCGCGCAGATCGCCGCTGCTCTGCAGCACATGGGTCGCGAACGAGTGGCGCAGCATGTGCGGATGCACGTGCGTCGGCAACCCCGCCTGCTGCGCGCGCTGCTTGAGCCGCAGGCGCACCTGACCGGCGGTGATGCGCCTGCCGCGCGCACCGACGAACAGCGCGGGCTCGTCATCGCCCGCGAGTTCCGAGCGCAGCTCGAGCCACACGCGCAGCGCCTTCACTGCCGCTGCGCCGACCGGCACGCTGCGCCACTTGTCGCCCTTGCCGCGCACATGCGCCGCTGCATCGGCCGCGTCTATCCAGCCGCTGTCGCCGGCGCGCAGATCCAGGCCCACGAGTTCGCCGACGCGCAAGCCGCAGCCGTAGAGCAGCTCGACCATGCACTGGTCGCGCGCCGCCGCGACCGGGTCGGCGCCCGGCGGCCCGGCGGCGTCCGCGAGAGCCATCGCGTGATCGACCGACAGCGCCTTCGGCAGCGGCTGTGGCGCCTTCGGTGCGCGCACGCCGTCGGCCGGGTTCGACGCGACCAGACCGTCGTGGCCCAACCAGCGGTACAGCCCGCGCCACGCCGACAGCGTCAGCGCGATGCTGCGCGGCGCGAGGCCGCGCGCATGCAGCGCCGCGGCCCAGCGCCGCACGTGGTGCATCTGGACCTCGCGCAACGGCAGCTTCTGCTTGGTGGCGAACGATTGCAGCTCGGCGAAGGCATGCGCGTACAGCGCCAGCGTGCGCGCCGCGAGGCGCCGCTCCACCTGCAGATGGACGAGGTGGCGCTGGATGTCGGGGTCGACGATCGCTGCGCTCGGTGCGGCCTCGTGCATCGCGTGGATCAATCGCGTGGGATCACTCGCGTGGAACGGTCGCGAGGATCATCAGTCGCGCGCCGGCAGCACGCGCGACAGTGCGGCGCTGGCGATCTCGCCGATGCGCACCAGGAAGTCGGTGCCCATCTCGGCGGTGTAGCGGGTGGGATCGGGCGAGGCCAGCACCAGCATGCCGAAGGCGTCGCCGGTGCTCGCGGTGTCGGCGCGCAGCGGCACCAGGGCCATCGATTTCGCGCTCGCCGGTTCCTCCAGCCACTGCGCGGCCTCGAAGCCGGAATTGACGCCGCAGTACGGCAGCGTCAGGCTCGCGGCGAAGGTCTTCAGGTCGTCGCTCACCGGCTGCGCGAACGGCAGCGCGGCGAACGTGGGCGCGGCCTGCCAGATGCGGATGCCGGCCTGCGGAATCATGTAGTGGTGCGCGAGTTCGCGCACCAGCACCTCGGGCAGCGCGCTGGCCTGCGCGGTCAGCATCAGCGCGCGCGTCCAGCGGTGCAGCTTGTCGGCGATGGCGACGTTGTCCTGCCCGAAGCGGATCATCTCGATGATCTTGCCTTCGAGGCCGCGGATCTTGTCGCGCAGCATCTCCATCTGCCGCTCCTGCAGCGATACCGCGCGCTGGCCGTGCGGGCTGGTCAGCTGGATGCTGCCGAGCAGCTCGGCATGCCGCTCGAAGAAGCCCGGCGTGTTCGCCAGGTAGTTGGCGATGTCGGTTTCGGTGATGCCTTGCACGCCGCTGCTCATAAATCGATTTCTCCTTCAAAGACGGTTTCGGCCGGCCCGGTCATCAGCACATGGCTGTCGCCGCCCTGCCATTCGATCGTGAGGCGGCCACCGCGCGCGTCGACATCGACACGCGCATCGAGCAGCCCGAGCCGGATGCCCGCCACGACGGCTGCGCAGGCGCCGGTGCCGCAGGCCAGCGTCTCGCCGGCACCGCGTTCGTACACGCGCAACCGGATGTGGCCGCGGTCGACGATCTGCATGAAGCCGGCGTTCACATGGCGTGCGAAGCGCGGATGGCCCTCGACCAGCGGGCCGATGCGCTCGACCGGCGCGGTGTCGACATCGCCGACGATCTGCACCGCGTGCGGGTTGCCCATCGAGACCACCGAGACCTCGACGCGCTCGCCGCCCAGATCCAGCGGCCACAGCGCGAAGCCGCCGAGCTCGCGCGGCTGCAGGCCGGTGGGATCGAAGGGCAGCGACGCCGGCTCGAACACCGGCGCGTTCATGTCGACGCTGACGCGGTCGTCGTCCTGCAGGCGCAGCTCGAGCGTGGTGTTGACGGTCTGCACGCGCAGCGTGCGCTTGTCGCTCAGGCCCTTGTCGCGCACATAGCGCACGAAGCAGCGCGCGCCGTTGCCGCAATGCTCGACCTCGTCGCCGCTGCCGCCGTTGAAGATGCGGTAGCCGAAGTCGATGCCCGGCGCCGGGCTGGGCGCGATCATCAGGATCTGGTCGGCGCCGACGCCGAAGCGGCGATCGCCGAGCATGCGCACCTGCGCCTCGCTGAGCGTGACGGGCGCGCGCGTGCCGTCGAGCACGACGAAGTCGTTGCCCGCGCCCTGCATCTTGGTGAAGCGCAATTTCATCTGCGCATTATCCGCCGCGATGGGCCGAGCGCCGGGCCGCCCCAAGCCGGCCCGCATCCCCCCGGGGGATCGGCGGACGTACTCGTTCGACGAGGGGCACTAGTAGAAGGAGCGATCGCCGGCCGGCCGTGTCTTGAAGCGCTTGTGCACCCACAGGTATTGCGCCGGGTGCAGCCTGATCTGCGACTCGATCCAGCGGTTCATCGCCGCGGTGTCGGCGAGCGGGTCGTCGGTGGGGAAGTCTTCCCACGGCGGCATGAAGTGCACGCGGTAGCCCTGGCCGCCGGGCAGCGTCTCGGCGATCACCGGCTGCACGATCATGTTCAGCGCGCGCGCCAGCCGCGAGGGCGCGAGCAGCGTGGCCGCGGGGATGCCGAAGAACGGGACGAAGGCGGCGTCGCGTTCGCCGAAGTCCATGTCGGGCAGGTTGAAGAACGCATCGCCGCGGCGGATCGCGCGAAACAAGGCCTTGCCCGATTCGTCGCGCGGGAAGATCTCGGCGTTGCCCAGGCGCAGCCGGCCGCGGCGGATCGCGGCGTCCATCACCGGGTCGCTCTGCTGCTGGTAGATCGAGATGCCCTTGCGCTTCTGGAACAGCAGCACCGAGACGCCCGCCACGTCGAGCGCCATGAAGTGCGGCACCAGCCACATCACCGGGCGTTCGCTGCGCTCGGCGAGCTGCACGTCGCCGTCGACATGGATCAGGCGCTTCAGGCGCTCGGGCGACGCGAACCACAGCACGCCGCGCTCGAGGATGCTGCGGCCCAGCCACTGGAAATGCTCGCGCGCCAATGCCTCGTGCTGTGCGGTGGTCTGCTCCGGAAAGCACAGCGAGATGTTGCGCAGCGCGATGCGCCGCCTCGACCCGGCGACCGCGTAGAGCAGCCGGCCGAGGCCGCGCCCCAGCCACGCCTGCGCGCCCAGCGGCAGGCAATGCACGAGCCACAACAGGCCCAGCAGCAGTCGAGCGCCCAAACGTCCGTCCTCTCGTGCAGCCCCTGCTCAGTCGGCGGAGCGGGGCGTCTTGTAGCGGTTGTAGCCCCACAGATACTGCTGCGGGCATTGCCTGATCAACTGCGCCATCGCGCGGTTGATGATGGCCGCGGATTCTGCCTGACCGGGGTCGTCTGTCGGCAAGTCTCACCCAGCGCGCTGACCCGCACCGTGTAGCCCGCACCACGCGGCAGCCGCTCACCCCAGATCAACAGCGGCACCGCGCCGGTCTGCTGCACCAGCCGCGCGGCCAGGGTCATCGTGTAGGCCTCGCGGCCGAAGAACGGCACCCACACGCCCATGCCTTCGGGCGGCACCTGGTCGGGCAACAGGCCGACGGCCTCGCCGCGGCGCAGCGCGCGGATCATCAGGCGCACCCCCGCGAGCGTGGCGGGCGCGGTGGCCACGCCGGGGCGGGCGCGCGATTCATCCATCACCGCGCGCAGCGCCGCCTTGCGGGCCGGCCGGTACAGCACCGTGATCGGCCCGAACTCGGCCGAGAAGCGTTGCGCGATGGCCTGCGCGGCGACCTCGAAGCTGCCCATGTGCGGCGTCAGCAGCACCAGGCCGCGGCCGGCGCGCAGCGCGTCGGTGATCAGCGCATCGCCTTCCCAGTTCAATCGCGGCCGAATGGGTTCGTTCGCCGGGCGCAGCCACAGGAACGGCAGCTCGGCGATCATGCGGCCCGCCGCGGCGATGGCCGGCCGTGCCTGCGCCGGCGCAATGCCCGCCTGGCGCACGTTCTCGTTGAAGCGGCGTCGGTAGGTGGGCGAGGCCCAATAGGTGATCCAGCCCAGCAGTGCGCCTATGCCGTGCAGAAACCACAGCGGGCAATGGGAGAGGGCGCGGAACAGGGTCAGCATGTTCTTATAATTCCAGCATCGCCGAGTTATGAACTACTTGCAGGGCGATTCATAAATTCTGCTAAAGCGTTCGCCGCTCCTCCAGGATCACGGTCGGCAACGCAGAGTTTGCAACCTACCGGAGTTTAAGAGTGTCGAACGATTTCCTTTTCACGTCAGAGTCCGTTTCCGAAGGCCACCCCGACAAGGTCGCCGACCAGGTGTCCGATGCCATCCTCGATGCCATCTTCAAGCAGGACCCGCTGTCGCGCGTCGCCGCCGAAACGCTGACCAACACCGGCCTCGTGGTGCTGGCCGGTGAGATCACCACCAACGCGCATGTCGACTACATCCAGGTCGCGCGCGACACCATCAAGCGCATCGGCTACGACAACACCGAGTACGGCATCGACTACAAGGGTTGCGCCGTGCTGGTCGCGTACGACAAGCAGAGCAACGACATCGCGCAGGGCGTCGACCACGCGAGCGACGACCACCTGAACACCGGCGCCGGCGACCAGGGCCTGATGTTCGGCTACGCCTGCGATGAAACCCCCGAGCTGATGCCCGCGCCGATCTACTACGCGCACCGCCTGGTCGAGCGCCAGGCGCAGTTGCGCAAGGACGGCCGCCTGCCCTTCCTGCGCCCGGACGCGAAGAGCCAGGTCACGATGCGCTACGTGGACGGCAAGCCGCACAGCATCGACACCGTCGTGCTGAGCACGCAGCACAGCCCGGACCAGAGCGAGTCGCCGAAGAAGATGAAGGCCTCGTTCATCGAAGCCGTCATCGAAGAGATCATCAAGCCGGTCCTGCCCAAGGAATGGCTGAAGGACACCAAGTACCTGATCAACCCGACCGGCCGCTTCGTCATCGGCGGCCCGCAAGGCGATTGCGGCCTCACCGGCCGCAAGATCATCGTCGACACCTACGGCGGCGCCTGCCCGCACGGCGGCGGCGCGTTCTCGGGCAAGGACCCGTCCAAGGTCGATCGCTCGGCTGCGTATGCCGCCCGCTATGTGGCCAAGAACATCGTCGCAGCCGGTCTCGCGCGCCAGTGCCAGATCCAGGTCGCGTACGCGATCGGCGTGGCCAAGCCGATGAACATCACGGTCTACACCGAAGGCACCGGCGTGATCTCCGACGACAAGCTGTCCGCACTCGTGGCCGAGCACTTCGACCTGCGCCCCAAGGGCATCATCCAGATGCTCGACCTGCTGCGCCCGATCTACGAGAAGACCGCGGCCTACGGCCACTTCGGCCGCGAAGAGCCCGAGTTCACCTGGGAGCGCACCGACAAGGCCGCAGCGCTGCGCGCCGCCGCCGGGCTGTAAGCCGGCGCTTCTCGGCATGGTCGAGATCCGCCAGGTCGAGACCTTCGACGAGGCCGCAATGGCGGCGCTCGTCGAACCCATCTTCGCCAACAAGGCCCGGCAGCAGTTCATGCGCGAGCTGGTCGGCGCCGAGGCCGACGACCGCGCGAAGGCGCTGCACGCCTCGCTGCCCAAGCACCATCGGATACGCATCGCCGCGTTCGACGGCGAGCGCCTCGTGGGCTGCAGCAGCGGCTGGTTCGAGGCCGGCGGCAACTTCTACATCGGGCTCTCGGCGGTCGACCCCGCGTTCCGCCAGCAAGGCATCTACACCCGCATGCTGCAGGCGATGGCGCAGGCCGTGCGCGAGCGCGGCGGGCTGGTGATCACGTCGCAGCACGTCGCGACGAACAACGCCGTGCTGATCGCCAAGCTCAAGCTCGGCTACGTGATCGCCGGCACCGAGTACGTGGATCAGATGGGGCTGCTGGTGCGGCTCGTGCTGCAGCTGAGCGACGAACGGCGCGCGCTGTTCGCCGAGCGCACCGGCACGCTGCGGCCCTGAGCGCGGGGTGAGCGGCGCGCGACGCCGTCGCGTGCCACGCCAAACGCAGAACGCGGCGCTGCGCCGGCTGCGGCATCATCCGCACATGCCCGCCATCACACTTGCCGATCTGCGCCGCTACGCCATCGCGCGCACGTTGTTCAAACCCACCACCTTGCCGAAGGCGATCGCCAGACTCGGCTTCGTGCAGGCCGACCCGATCCGCGCACCGGCGCGGGCGCAGGACCTGACGCTGCGCCACCGCGTCGTCGACTACCTCGCGGGCGATCTCGAACGGCGCTACGCGCGGCTGCGCATCGAAGAAGACTTCTTCGTCAACTACGGCTTCCTGCCGCACGCCACGCACCGGCTGATGCACCCGCGCACGCCGCGCACCGTGTGGCCCAAGGCGCGCTGGACGCAGGCACATGCGGTGCTCGAGTTCGTGCGCGAACGCGGCGTGGTGCATCCGCGCGAGGTCGACCTGCACTTCGCGCACGGCAAGGCGCGCAACTGGTTCGGCGGCTCCAGCAACGCGAGCACGCAGCTGCTCGACGAGATGCACTACCGCGGCCTCGTGCGCATCGCGCGGCGCGAGGGTGGCGTGCGCCTGTACGCGGCGCGCGACGACCACGACGCCGCACCCGACGCCGCTGCGGCCGCCGATGCGCTGGTCGACGTGATCGTGCACAAGTACGCGCCGCTGCCGCTGGCCACGCTGGGTCAGCTCGTGAGCCATCTGCAGATCGGCACGCCGCAGTGGCGCGCCGACCGCGGCGCAGCGCTCAAGCGCGCGAAGGCGCGGCTCGCGAGCACACGCATCGACGGCGTGCATTGGTTCTGGCCGGCGAACGAGAACCCGGCGTCCCGGCGGCATGCGACCGACGCCGCCGTGCGCCTGCTCGCACCGTTCGACCCGGTCGTCTGGGACCGCCGGCGCTTCGAGCATTTCTGGGGCTGGGCCTACCGCTTCGAGGCCTACACGCCGGCGCCCAAGCGCGTGCGCGGCTATTACGCGCTGCCGCTGCTGTGGCGCGAAGAGGTCATCGGCTGGGGCAATCTGGCGGTCGTGAACGGCGCGCTGGTGAGCGAGCTCGGCTACCAGAGCGGCCGGGCGCCGCGCGACAAGGCGTTTCGTGCCGGCCTGGACGAAGAACTCGCGCGCATGCGCGCCTTCCTCAAACTGGGCGGGTGACCGCGTCGTGCGGTGGCGCGTCGAGCGGCCGCTGGCCCCACGCGACGAGCGCACCGAGCAGCAGCACCGCGGCCGAGCACGCCAGCCCGCCGCGCAGACCGCCGGCGCCGTCGGCGACCCAGCCCACCAGCGTCGGCCCGACGATCTGCCCCGCGGCGAACACGATGGTGAACGCGCTGATGCCGGCCGGCCACGCGGCCGCCGGCGCGTTGTGGCGCACCAGCGCGGTGGTCGATGCGACCACCGACAGGAACACCGCGCCGAACAGCAGGCCGGACGCGAACACCGCGACCGGGTGCGCGCTCAGCACCGGCAGCACCGTCGCGACCGCGAGCAGGCCGTTCAGCAGCCGCATCGCGCCGCCGCCGCGCTGGCGTTGCAGCAGGCCGGCCCACCACCATGACGAGCCGATGACGGCGACGCCGAGCAGCGCGTAGAAGACCGTGATGAGGCCGTCGCCGAGCCTCTGCTCGCGCAGCAGCGTCACGACGAAGGTCATGTAGCCGATGTAGCCCAGGCCGAACAGGAAGTACGACACGAGGCCGCACAGGAAGCGGCGCCATTCGAACGGCGCGCGCGACACCGGCGCGGCGGTGTGCGCATCGGTGCCGCGCGTGGCCCATGCCGTGAGCAGCGTGGCCACCAGCGCCGCCACGCCCAGCGCCATCCATGCCGCCTGCCAGGCGTGCAGCACCGCGCGCCCGCTGAGCGGCGGCACCAGCAGCGCCGACAGCACGATGCCCACGCCGGTGCCGCCGTAGTAGATGCCGAGCACCAGGCCGCTGGCGCTGGGCGCGCCCTGGCTGGCCAGGCGTGCGGCGAGCAGGCCGCCGGCGACGAAGGTTGCCGCGCTGGCCACGCCGGTCAGCAGGCGCAGCGCGTAGAGCGCGAGGTCGCCGGTGACGAGCCCATGCGCGATCAGCAGCACGCCCGCACCCAAGCCGCCCGCCAGCAACGCGCGACGCGCGCCGACGCGGCGCAGGAACAGCGGCATCAGCAAGGCGCCCGCAAGATAGCCGGCCGCGTTGACGGTGTTCATCGAGCCCGAGGTGAGGTAGCTCCATCCGAGGTCGGCACGCATCGGCGGCAGCAGCAGCGCGTACGAGAAGCGCGCGAGCCCGAGCGACACGGCGGCCGCGAGGGCCAGCGCGAACGCGATCGCCAGCGTGGGCCGCGCGCGATCCTGGTGCGGCGTGGAAGCGGGCTTGGAGGCGGGCGTGGCTTGTGGCGAAGGCATGCGCGCGAGTTTTGCACACGCTCTTGTCCTACGCTTCGCTGCGCTTCGAACTGATGGAGAACGCGCGGCGGCCAGCGTCCAATCGCAGCATGAACGACACCGCCCTCTCCACCAAGCCAGCCGCTGCTTCTGCGCCCGCCTCTGCTGCGGATGCGACTGCCTTTTCAACGGCTTCAACCGCTTCTTCGCCTGCCGCCGCTGCAGCCAAGCCGGCTGCCAAGACGGCGCCCCGCTCCGGTCTCTACGACATCGATTGCACGCTGTCGTACGAGGTCACCGGTCCGAGCGATTTCCTGTTCCAGATCCATGCGTTGCGCGGCATGGACCAGCAGGTGATCAGCGAGTCGCTGGTGATCACGCCGCCGGTCATCGCGCACACCTATGCCGACCCGACGCTGAACCACCGCTTCACCCGCCTGCATGTGGACAAGGGTCCGATGGAGCTGCGATACAAGGCGCGCGTGCTGCGCATGCCGCGCCCGGTCGATGCATCGGCACAGGAGATGGCGATCGCCGATCTGCCCGACTCGCTGATGCACAACCTCATGCCCTCGCGCTACTGCGAGTCCGATCACCTGAGCCACACAGCGCAGAAGCTCTTCGGCGGCTTGCCGCCGGGGCATGCGCGGGTCGAGGCCATCGTCGACTGGATCTACACCCACGTCGACTACCAGATCGGCTCGTCGCAGGCGACCACCACCGCGCGCGACGTCTTCGTGCAGCGCGCCGGTGTGTGCCGCGACTTCGCGCATCTCGCGGTCACGTTCTGCCGCGCGCTGAACATCCCGGCGCGGCTGGTCGTCGGCTACGCGCGCTTCGACGAACCGCCGCCTGATTTCCATGCGGTGTTCGAGGCCTACCTCGGCGGCGAATGGGTGATGTTCGATGCGACGCGCATGTCGCCGGTCGACGAGATGGTGCGCATCGCGTCCGGGCGCGACGCCAAGGATGTGGCGTTCGCGACCATCTTCGGGCCGGCGACCATGGTCGCGATGAACCCGTTGATCGCGGCGGTCGAATAGTTGCTGCGGTTGCCGCGCGGGTGACTCAGCGCCGCGTGAGCGTGCGCGCCACTTCTGCAAAGCCCGCGCCGCGTTGCGCCTGCGTGATGTAGCGCGGCCACGTCGTCAGCGCGTCCGCGAACGTCATCAGGTTGGCCACGCCGACGCTGACCGGGAAGTGCCCGAACATCAGCTGGTCGTTGGTCGAGTCGCCCACGTAGACCCACTCGTCCGCCTTCAGCACGCGCGCGAGCAGGCGCTGCACGATCCAGCGCGCGCCGCTCAACTTGGTGTGGTCGCCGAACCAGCCGTTGATGTGGATGGAGCTCACGGTCGCGTTCATGCCTTCGGCGGCCATCAGCGCCACGACCGCGTCGATCTGCGCCGGTGAGAGGTGCGCGAACTCGGCGTGGTCGATCGCGATGTCGGTGACGCGGCCGGCGCTGTCCTGCGCGAGCGTGGCGCCGGGCACCTCGCGCAGCACGCGCGCCGCCACCTCGCGCAGGCGCTCAGCATTGCGCGCGCGGGTCGGCGCGTCCTGTGCGTATTCGATTGCGAGCGGCGCGCTGCGTTCGCGGAAGAGCGCGACGGCGCCGTTCTCGGCGACGATCGCGTCGATCGGCCAGTCGCGCGCGAACGGTTCGCTCCAGCCCATCGGGCGGCCGGTGATCGCGATCACGTGCAGGCCGGCGGCCTTCAGTTGCGCGAGCGCGTCCAGCGCGTCGGCGGTGATGCGGCCATCGGTTGTCAGCGTGTCGTCGATGTCGGTCAGCACGCCCATGAGGCGCGGCGCCGCATCGGTGACCTGAAATTCGGCCCACGGCCGCGAAGAAGAAGGGCTCATGCGCGCAGTCTTGCACAGCTGCTTGCACATGCCGCGCATCAAGCGTCTACAATCGATGCACTTTCCGAGGAGCGTTGCAAGGCCCGCCAGCAGTCGGCGGCCCCAGGCTCGGAATGCGGGGTGTCTTCTCAACCGCAGCAACCGCGCTCACCCGCACGATGGGTCCTCGTGGGTGAGTCGTCAAACACCTTCCAGTTCGCGCGTGCGGGTTCCATCAATTTCGGAGCCGAACCATGAACGCCGTCCTCAAGCCCACCAACGACCACGCCATTGCCGACCTGAGCCTCGCCGCCTGGGGCCGCAAGGAAATCAAGATCGCCGAAACCGAGATGCCTGGCCTGATGGCCATTCGCGACGAGTTCGCGAAGACGCAGCCGCTGAAGGGCGCGCGCATCACCGGCAGCATCCACATGACGATCCAGACCGCCGTGCTGGTCGAGACGCTGCAAGCCCTGGGCGCCAACGTGCGCTGGGCCTCGTGCAACATCTTCTCGACACAGGACCACGCTGCCGCCGCGCTGGTGGCCCAGGGCACGCCGGTGTTCGCGCACAAGGGCGAGACCCTCGCCGAATACTGGGACTTCACCCACCGCATCTTCGAATTCGGCGCCAAGGGCGCTGAAGGCGAAGGCCCGAACATGATCCTGGACGACGGCGGCGACGCGACGCTGCTGATGATCCTGGGCCAGCGCGCCGAGAAGGACGCGTCCGTCATCAGCAAGCCCACCAGCGAGGAAGAGACCTGCCTGTATGCGGCCATCAAGGCCAAGCTGGCGGTCGACCCGACCTGGTACACGCGCAAGGCCGCGCAGATCATCGGCGTGACCGAAGAGACCACGACCGGCGTGCACCGCCTGAAGGAAATGAGCGCGAAGGGCACGCTGCCGTTCCGCGCGATCAACGTGAACGACAGCGTCACGAAGAGCAAGTTCGACAACCTCTACGGCTGCCGCGAATCGCTGGTCGACGGCATCAAGCGCGCGACCGACGTGATGATCGCCGGCAAGGTGGCCTGCGTGGCCGGCTACGGCGACGTGGGCAAGGGCTCGGCGCAGGCGCTGCGCGCCTTGTCGGCGCAAGTCTGGGTCACCGAGATCGACCCGATCAACG
>Ga0307510_10001819_pt1 | contig 23862 bp, 23 predicted proteins | sample 12_EM_MG_FD_207224 | JGI IMG/M metagenome (GOLD analysis project Ga0307510, IMG submission 207224) | Populus trichocarpa ectomycorrhiza microbial communities from riparian zone in the Pacific Northwest, United States - 12_EM | ecosystem: Host-associated > Plants > Roots > Unclassified | place...
TCTTGGGCGCGCCCTTGCCGCGAGCCTTCTTGCTCTGCACGTCCAGCAGTCGCTGCCGCTCGTCCTCGTCCACGAAGCTCATCATGGGGAAGTGGCGCCGCAGGTCGACCACGCCGAAGCGTCGGCCGGGGAAGTAGTAGTCCAGCAGCGCCGGGCCCTTCAGGCGCTCGCGCAGCACGCGGTTGCCCGTGCGTTTGTTGTGCGGGTTGTAGGTTGTGGAGAATATGCGGGCTGAGGTCTGCTCGTGGGTTAGTATGGATTGTGATGGGCTGGTTGATTGGTTGGGGGGAGGAGGAGGGGGGAGGAGGGGGGGGAAGGGACTTTGGCTAGTTCTTGGAGACGTTCTCGTGGTGGGAGGGCTTTTGTCGGGAGGAGTTTGACGATTGTTGATATCGCGGTTGCCATGGCTGTTGTTTCTTGGATTGGGGTGGATTTCTTGTTGGGGTGGTGGTGTGGGGGAAGTCGCTCATGCGTTTGGATGATGGACGGAAAATATTCTGTTGGTCCGTGCACGAGGAATATTTCTGTAAGGTTGCGGTTGAAGGGTCGGGGCGAGTTTTGGTGTAACTATCCAACCTTTCTACTCACTAACTCAGCAGATTGAAAACAATGTCCATCGTACCCCTCTCAGCAGCCTTTCATCTAACAAGAAGAGTGCAAAAATTATTGTGATGATTATTTTGAGGGGAGATCCTAACGTCTGGTTCAAACGATATATAAACAAAAAAAAGCCCACACTTCTATTTTTCCAAAAGAAAAAAAACCCTTCTTCAAACCCATAGAAAACAGGAGAGTCGTCACAACATAAACCCTACGATTACACCCTTTGAAGAAACCCTTTTGTTCTAAATGCAATACAAGAAACAAATCACGCTAGTTTTTCTACTTCTGCATTGCTATTCTGACCGAGCCATTTAAATATTAGCACCGACTAACTGAGCGTACTTCTCAGTGCTGAAAGACTTAGGTCTCTCGATAGGAGCTCCCACGGCGCGGTCGATGATGAGCTGAGGAAGAACGCCCAATGCACGTGAAACACCAAAGAGAACAGTGTAGTAGCTAGCCTCAGTAAGACCGTAGTACTGAAGCAAGACACCAGAGTGCTAGAGAAGTTTGTCAACATCAAAACAAACTTACAGGGCTATTCAAAAACTTACAGCATCAACATTGGGGTATGGGTTCTTGGTCTTTCCATGCTCAGTAAGGACGCCAGGGGCAATATTGTAGACCTGGCTAACCAGCTTGAACATGGGGTCCTCGGGGAGCTTCTTGAGAGCGAACTCGCGCTGGGACATGTAGCGGGGATCGGTTTTCCTCAAGACAGCATGACCGTATCCGGGAACGACACGGCCGGCTTTCAGGGTGTCCCACAAGTATTTCTTGATGGACTCGTCGCTAAGATCATCACCAACTTTTTTCTTCATTTCGGTAAGCCAGTTAAGAACTTCCTGGTTGGCCAATCCGTGGAGAGGACCAGCGAGACCGTTCAGACCAGCCGCGAGGGATAGGTATGGAGAGCTAAGAGCTGATCCAACCAAGTGGGTGGTGTGGGCAGAGACGTTCCCACCTTCCTATGGGAGGAGTTAGCAGGAGCTTCGATATTTTGCAGATGCTTTGTGACTACGTGCATGATCGGAGTGGATAACAAGATACAACCTCATAAGATCAACAAAATCCTTGTTGTCTCCGAAGCCAAGTTGGTTGGCCAAGTTGAAACCGTAATCCTTGTCCGTCTGGACGGGAGCGACCTTTCCGTCCTTGAAGACGTTGCGATAGATCTTAGCAGCGATGGTAGGAAGCTTGGCGATCAAGTCCATGGAATCCTCGAAGGTATAATTCCAGTATTCCGTTTTGTTAAGACCCTTGGCATATGCCTTTGCGAACTGGGACTCATGTTCGAGAGCAGTCACAGCAAGAGAGAATTGCGCCATTGGGTGGAGAGTGTTGGGGCATCGGTCGATAAGCTCCTCGACAAACTTGGGAACAGAAGAACGGGCAGCCCACTCGGCAGAGAGCTCACGAGCTTGCTGCTCAGTAGGAACCTCCCCTGTCAAAAGCAGCCAGAAGATGCCTAGTGAAAGATCAACAATTGAGCATAATATAGAGGATATAGATGGGAAACGAACTCTCGGGAAGTGGCTCCTCTCCACCGGGGGCCTTAGGAAGAATGGCCTGGCATTCGGGGATCTGCCACGGAAAGTTAGCTTATACCGGATGGCAGGGAGGCTCTCACAGAGAGAAACTTACGGTCTTCCCTCTAAACCTAATACCCTCCTCGGGATCAAGGACCGATCCCTAGAAATATATTAGATATTGGCTATTCGAGTAATATTTTGGAAGACAAGCTGCAAGTAGGTAATACACACCTCCCATACAAGAGCCTTGATACCTCGAGCACCACCGTACACCTGGTCAAGAGTAACCTCTCCAAGGACTTTGGAACCGTGCTCCCTACAAATTACCCGTTAGAACAAATAACTCATTGAAAAGTGCCCAGCCTCGACATACTTTTTCAGTTTCTTGATTTTCTCAACCTCCTCAGGGATCTTTGCGGCGAAGGTCTCTTTGAGAGTCTGAATAAGATTGTTAGGTCAGTGTAGGTTTTACCGAATAGAACAACATTAGCAACAAACCTTAGGTTTAATGGACGAGTAGTAGCGGAAACCGGCTCTTTTAACGCAGAAGGAAGTTGAAGTAGAGAGAGAATTCCTCAGGGCGAGGGCGCCAATTCTCATAGGAGCAGCCATTATAATGCGAATTAGAAAGGAGGTGGGTATCGATGGAGAGAATGGGGGGGAGGGAGAGAGGATGTAAGACGAACGTGGTCGCTTTCAAAAAAAAGAGAAGGAGGAAAGAAGAAGGAGCGAGCGATCAAGGGAGGAAGAAAAGAAGAAAAAAAGCTGTTGAGGTTTTTCCTGAACCTGCCGTCCCGAAAGTGCTTCGTGCGGATAAGCTAAGACGTCAGATCTGAGAAAAATCCTCGTTGCAAAAGCCACTAAAACTCCTAACGATAATGAGAAGCCCTGACCACCCTCAATTATACAGAAGAATGCTTTGATCTAAAGAATTGGAAATCTATTCCAACTCCACCGATTCTATTTACTCTGGTTCTTTAAGGCTCGAAGCGCACGAGTAAACCTTTGAACATTTAAGGTCTGTGGCTTAGGGCTTAGGGTTTTCTTCCTAGAAAGGAAGAAAAAAAGAATTTATTCCACCCGCAGCCCAACAGCCCAACATCAACCTATCAGCAACCTTTACAGCTTCAAGTTGCGATCGGAACCAAGCCGTGTCTCTGTATCCGAACTCTCGTCAGTCGCCGAAATCAGCCCGATCCAATTGGTAGGGGCTGCCCAGAAGTCAGTGGGCTTTTAGGCCGAAAACAAAGCCTAAGGTTCATATTTGGTCACTCGAGATCCTCTTTCGATTCGGAAACTGCAGCCGGCGCCACAAGTTCAATTGCTGGTCCCCAACAAGTAACATGTGCACGACTGAAACCCACATTAATTACGCAGTGTAACTCTTCTCCCGTTAGAGAATTCCACTGGAACATTTGCTCTTGACTATTGGCCTCCCACCGAGAGTAAAAAAGAGAGTTACTAGTTCCAGATCTCCTTGTGTATTACTAACTTCCTACCATACACCTTTTAGTGAGATAGACTACAGGGCCGTGCGATCCCAGCGCCCTAGTACTGTAAGAATATGGCAAGCTTCACGCTATTCCCCATTCTTTATTCAGAGCAGACTCTCCTCCTGTACCTGTCCGGATACTTTACTATATGCAATACGATAAATTTTGAGGGAGCAAATACAATAGGCATAACAAGGGTATCAAAGAAACACTCGGTTGGGGGACGATATTTAAGGAGGGCAAAAGTTGATCCGGCAACTCTGAGTCTAGAAACTGCCCGTGTCCCAGAAAGAGCTGAGTGGATCTGCCATTGTGCACACTATACTTTTTTATATATAAAGGCTACCATTCAATGCCTTTCCAAGGCATTACTTCTAGCATGCTCGGAAACTTTGGTATAACACGCCGGTATATTGGTCCTTGTCCGGGGTTTATGGCCAAGCCTAAGCCCCTAGTAAAAAGGATAAGGAATCTCTGTCCTCAGGTTGAAATCCCCAATTTACTGAAGAGATGAAATGAAATTAATGAATCTTTTGATTGATTTTTTATTTTATTAGATTCCCCAGTGAAGCAGGACCTCCTTTCACAAAAGCGTGGCAACTAATTTTCTAGATTGTGAAGGGTTTAGAGGGTCCACCCCGCAATGGATTCTGAAAGGGGTAGTTGGTTTTATGCTTGTTATTACTCGTTATTGCGAATTCCTCTCGTTTTTCAAGTGCTGTGTTTTCGTGGCATAATATACTGCCCACATGCAGTAATTGTATCCGAAGCAATCGGGGGATTTAGCAAAAAAGGGAGGGCACTTGATTGTGATTTCTAGATGATAATATTATAGAATATAGTGCAAGTGACATGGGTAGGAAGTAGGGCGAGGTATTCGATGTCCAAATTCATCTGTGGAGGCTCAAAATAAGACCCTTGAACGTTCTTTAGCTGCATATTTTAATCTCAGGGATTTTCTCCAAAAATTAATCCCCTGGCACAAACTCATGGCCTATCACTCGAGAGTCAAGCTCTGACCATCTAAGGAAAAAGCTCCCGACATGCCTGACCCCTTTTATATACACCCAGGCACACAGCACAATACATATTTTCTTTAGCAAGCCGGTGTATTCGTCATAGTCTGAGAAAACGTGGCACCGGACATCAAAGACCGACCCTCTCGTTCTCTTTTTTCCTAGCTTAGTTACACCCAAATACGTCTATTTCCTAAAGTGCTAGTTGTGTCGTTCTCACCCAATGCTCACTTTATTTGAAAAGACCGAGTCCATAGGGTTGGGGAGGAGCCAATTTTAAGTATTATAGCTCTATATAGAGTTTTTCTCTGAGGACTTTGTTGTTAGGTACGCTCGTTGTTCGGTTTAGTTCGGCTGGGGCTTCCTCTGAAGCTATGTATCATACCGTGTGGAGCCAAGTTGGGGTAAACCTGGTAAGCTCCCGCTACCGGAATTAATCCAGAATCTTAGTATGAGGCTTTATAGCCTCCCAGATGTTCTATCAATAAAGTACCCCTTACCCGGTTTTTGGCTCCTCCTGGTCGAGGAAAGTTATGTGCCCTATTTAGGGGTTTTGAGCTAGGGTTATTCCGAACGGGCCGGAACAATGTCCGAATGTTTTATTTCCGTGCAACATCGGAAAAACTTAAGTACTATACGGGAGGGGAATTGCTTGTACAAGTATTAACGGAAGGCTGGAGGCATTGTTCCGCAAAAACTCGGATGATCTACCGCTGTTCCAGTATACCTTAAAAATTGGTTAAGTAAATCTACTATCGGACTGAGTAACAGAAATCGGAGTACTAAACCGTAATAGGCTTAATGGGCGAGCTAGCGAGACTACGAATGTCAGTTACTAAGATCCAGCGGCAGCAAATATAAACAAGCTATACCCGGCCGAAAAACACTATTCCTTCTCGGGGTGTTTTCAGCTCCCTACCACAGTCTCCACTATAGTCACAACGAAATAAGGCAAAAAGAGTAATTCGTCAAAGTAGGTTAGCGAAAGATTACCAGTTCACCAGTTTCATGTTGTGTTCTGTGTTCTGTGTCCTGTGTATCAGATAAGCAGCAGAGCTAAACTTCAATAGTTTAGCTGAGGAGGTCAAAAAAATTGCGAACACCAGTTAATGAGATCCAGGAATTTCAGCTCGCTCGACTCATATCTCATCAGGTGAACACTATTCCTTCTCGATATGTTTTGCCTCTGGTTGCCGAGATTGGGAGGTAGTGAGTTTTTGCGGTAGTTGCCCTAGGAACTATCATTGCTATTACTTGATGCGCTAGCATGATTACACGAAGCTATGATTGAATTAAGTATTGAGGCCGATGGTCCTGTAGAACTGCGCGCGGTATCTCCAGCAAGAGGAAATTTAGGGTTGGCCCGTGGAATATGGTATTTATATTTGTTGTCTGTCGAAGGACCGGACTGTCGCTAGGATTCCTTTGGAAGAGTTTCAATTATGTCGGAAAACTGCACTAGACACTTGGGAGGTTTAATTTAAAGTACTACGGTAGTAGTTCTCCGTGTACGTGCCACATGGTGCCGGAACTCGTGATTGGGAAATTTCACCCTTATCTCTGTCTCGATTCATTAGTTGGCCTTTACGGACAATCAATTTGAATCCAATATCCCAAGGGCATCATAACGGACGACTTCCCCCAGGCATCCAGAACATATTCCCCAAATCCCAGGTAGCTATATCTCCACAGTAAGGTACTGAAAGTGATTACTGATATGTTCTTCTCTCTTTGCCCGTAGCTAGCAGAGCATGGTGCCTAACCCGTTCCATCAGTACAAGATCTTCTGTGGGTTTTGTAGGTATTAAAATAACTTCAAAATGGGTACTGATCATAATGTATCTAGACTATATTGTCGTCACCTAAATTGATCTAGGGGACTTTACCATTGTGAAGTTCCCCTTTTGCATGTCCCTGCCGGGGAACTTCCCTTCCTCCCCCCTTCCTAATCCCTTAGCGGCCTAGCGCTGTCTTCCTGCGCTATCATAATACCGGTATGATACATTTATATTTGAGTGCTCGCGGTCTATAGGGTACAGGACCGAGTGTTATAAGTATTAATTCTTGCAGTACTAAACATCTTAGCTATTCTACCCCTTATGCTGTAGCGTCGGTATGGTTTAGCGAGGGCCTAAATCCAGAAGGTCACAAAGTAGCGAACAAAGCTTTACCGCCGGATTAGAGGAGGGACTCTAGCGAGATTCTGCACCATCGTGTGCTGGTGCGGTGCGTAATATCTAGACATCCATGCTAAGAGAAACATCGGTGTATACTCCTTTTCAAGATCCGCCGAAGGATTTCACATAGTTAGAAAGCTAGGTGGGGTAAGGATAGGGATTCTTATAGCCCAAACTCATGCAAAGAATTTGGATGGCAGAAACTAAGCTGTTGGTCTAAGATAGGAAGGTCTGAGATTGACTTCGGTGGGGCTAGCTGTTCTTAGTTGTTTCTCCTTCTATAACGCAATGCTATCTCTGCACGAAGTTAACTAAGCTCTTAGTTTGCACAATAATAAGATTTCTGTACAGTACCAGACAACAACCATTCATCCTAGTCGAACCCTTGCTGCCACTATGGCAATGTAATGCGCGCGATGGGGCGGAATCTCGCCATTGGCCAAAAAAAACGAGGAAACCACGTTTGAAGGGTCGGGATTTTTTGGACTAGGGTGTTGAGGTTGTGAGTTCCGGCGTAGTGTGCGTCGACACAAACCATTTTAGGACTAGTTTTATTAGCTTTTGGTGAACAAGCCATTCCTCATATTAGTACGGCCCCCACACCCTCAAAATACTATTTGTGGTACCCTTCGTTCATCTTGCGTCGGCCATGGGCAATATCTGCCCCCAGAATCTCGAATGGGGCGGGCGATAGATGAGTGATGTACCCGGATTTCTAGTACTTTATGATACAGTCTTCAACGGAGCATGGCAAAAACGGGCGGGTGGCGTGCGGGGACTGTGGTAGGTATTTCTCGCTATCCTACCCTAGAAACTTCTGAGATCCGCTATAGCTAGAAGGCCTCGAGCCCCTGGATGCAGGGATAAAAGCTCCTGGGACGGACTTACCTAGGTTTGTCGTCTGCCGTAGGCCAGTTGAAGACTGCAGTTATGGCACAAGAAGGCGAGAAGGGTGAGTTCGTTGCTCTTGTTCCCACTATGAGCAACTCAGTAGTCGCGAATCCCATAACTGCTAGCTACTACTTATCATAGAAGTCAAAGGATTTAGGGGATCGTGGGTTTCGGCTTGGCTTATGTGGGAAAATGAGTTTTAGCCTTAGTATGAACATGTGTGATGAACCCACCCCTCTACCCTTTTGGTACTATATCATAGGTAAAGCAGGACAGCTGCTACTTATTCTCCCCTATTAGATCATCTACTACCTCACGTATGAGGCGGGTTAGGGAGAAAGTCGAAATTAACCTCTCAATAGCAAGTCGATGATTGAGTTTCATAACTCGATATCTGTATTGTTTGCTATTTCTTTTAGGCTCTTTTTGTGTCGTATATGTATCCTTTAGCTGGCGAGGCAAAGTATGTGGGGTAGTTAATAGAGTGAGCGATTTTTTTCTTATCATGCTTCAAGCTAGCTATGGCACAGGGGAAAAGTCTGGAATTATGGGGTTGGGCATTGTCGTAAGCTACATCTGTCGCGATCAACCAACGTGAGCCAGTCTATTCGCTTTTCTTTGGCCGAACCTAACTTACCGTCGCTCCCCCGGAACACCCTTAGTCTAGGGTTGCAGGGCTAGAGTGATAAATTATGACGTTCACTCAGTACAACACTCCCTAGAACTCCCCACTCTAGGGCCCCTTGTGTTACGAGAACTCATATAATCACTATCTTTGGAGAGCATTGAGGTCTAAAGCAGTATCGGGTAGTCGGGAATGAAGCAAAAAGGGGGAGATTTCTTTGAGGATCTGGTCGGTCCTGTGTCACATGTAAAAGAGGCCATTCTTCCATGGAAGTCCCCGGACGGTAATATCTGCGTTGTGCTTGATAAGTAAGTAGTATGTAAGCTCGGGGATGGAGCTGCAGTAGCCCGGTTGTTGGATAAATGTGACTGGGAATGATAGGTGCATATGGGAAAATTCTACCATTCCTCTTTACTAGGAGTGTCGAAGCATTTTTATTTTTTATTTTTTATTTTTTATTTAAAAAGTATATTGCCTAGATCTAAGAAAAAAGGCTAAATTCTTGTGGTATAGTATGCAATACAGTGTCATATAATACCGGTGCTTTTTAAAAAGGCTTGGACATCACAACTCCCGTTGTACCTTGTGAGGCTTCCGGCCAATGTGATAATTGACTGGATGTTTAGCCGTTTGCGCGACTTAGAATCTTTGCTATCATAACAATTTTTTTACTGTACTTTCTTTCTCGAAGGGTTTCTTAAAAAGGGGGCCACGAATTTTATCTTATCACACGGTACTTTAGGTATTAGAGAGTTATACAGGGTGTTTATTGTAAAAACGACTGACCCTACCTTGCCCGGACGCGTGGAAAGTTTAATAAACAATACCGCTGGCGGGTGTGGGGGCAAGAAGAATACCGGTAGCCTTGGAAATGATGGAGACGCTGCTATATTTCCAAAAGATTGGAGGCGCACTTTCGAGTGAAGCCGCTAAAGTTGAAACTGCGAATGGCTATTGGCAAACGGTGAAGCATTAGTTCTCTTTCACTACTGGTGGCCGGTAACCTTACGATGATGCTGTTGTCATCTCGTTTTAGGGGGCTTTTTCAAAGTATAAGTATGTTCTGGTGCTGGGAACGATGCGGGCTAAGAAGCCTAGATTTGGCGGCTATCCAGGCTAAGCACGATATTGTGGTATCTGTGCTCTCTCCTAGTATTTAGCGCACGTGAAGCAATATTTCTAATTTATTTATTTATTAGACTTTTGTTCGGTCGGGTTGTGCTTGTTCGTTTTGGAACCACCCCATATGCACAGAAGGCGCCACCGAAGACGTGAGATCTGATTGAGAAGCATACGAGGTTTTCGGCAAGATCTCGTGAAATGCACTACCGGTATTAGATTATCAACGGGAATCAGCCCGTCTGCCCAAGGTGGGTTTGGTTGAACAAGTTGGCAGAGTTGCGAATACTAGTCAATGAGATCCAACACCTCTGGAGGGCTGAATCCCCGACTGAGCTTATACTGTGCCGGGGAAACGCCAACCCTTCTGATGAGCTTTTGTCACTGAATCCAGAGATTACTCGAGTACAGGGCCACAGGGGATAGTGGATTCACGAGGTTTTTATCGTTCTCGAATATTAGAACCGCATGGTTTGTTTGCCACAGGGATTTGCCGGTTTTGCGGTCCGGACTGCCGTCGAGAGGAGTTTGTTATTGTCTTGTGGAGCTTCGGTTCCTTCCGCAACGGTTTGGGAACTCGAGAAGCAGAAACACAGAACCCCCCCAAATTTTTACTGTGTTTAGGATGATGACTTCTGGCAGGGCGTCATTTCAATGGTGAGAGTCTGCTCCAAACAAACCTTCACCATCTCCAGTCTCCTGGTCGGATCTCGATCGAGTTAACAATTCTCAAGTACTCCGGACTTAGCAAAATTAAATCTCGCTTTCAGCTATCGTATCAGAAGGGGTCCACCTTTTACCTGCAGTAGTTTCGCCCTTTACGAGTAATATCGTATCAAAAACACATGGGAACTGTACCGGTAAGTGGAGCCTCCGACTACCGTAGGCACAGTATCATACCAACTCCCCTTCGTAGCACCGGTACCGTGCCTGTATCTGGTATAGAGTATCTGGGAATGAACCAGGGTTTTGTTTCCCTGGCTAGGGGGTTGTGTAAGAATCGCGGTATTTTTAGATACCTATCGCTGACTACGGGTACAAGATCTAGGCTGAAATCAAATCCTAGGCAGGCGTGCTTTCCCTGTACTCTTCTTGGAATTTGTGCTTTTTCAACACCAGACTTTTGCGCTTTGCTTCTCAAACCCCCAGAAACTACCTTCACCTAAGCATAGAATCCTCAGATGAGACCATAGAGTTTGAAAGGCTAGACTCTCCACCCTGCTCCCCACCCTCACACGAAGTAGAAGAGGAAATAGAGAGACACTCAACACCGTTTTTAGACGAGTGGATGCTATGATGATAGAGTACCTCTTCCTCTTCGGACCGCGGAAAGAATCTTGAATCATAAAGACACTGGCCGAGTTCAATTCAAGCTCTTTTCCTGCAGCAACCGTCATCTTGAGCATGGCCTACCAACCCCAAATGCTTGCAATTAACATACAAAGTCTCAATCAGATTGTACATGAACTGCACGCTGGAAGCTCCACAAGTACCCCAACACTGCTGTAGTACGGCTACCTAACTTATGTGATGAGTCTACTTGTGAGATTTGAGGTTGTTCATTTTTTCGGAGGATCCGGTCTGATATCTTAGGTTGTCATTGTACCAATTGGTTGTGATTGATGATTTTGGGATTCTGTTGCTTATTCTGTTGTTTTGTGATATATATCATATCTGGGATATCTGAGGTTTCTTTTGTTTTTGCCCTTTCTAGGCCGTACCTTAGGGTGCTTGCCATGGATCTTCCCTATTATGATACAAGCGGATCCGAGGATTTAGCAAAAAAAAGCAAATGCCAAGCAGGAAGGGCTAAAAGCTTGCTAGGGCTCCCTCACCTCCGCCACCCACCGCCCCCCTGGTATTCTAACGTCAATAATTTGCTTTGCCCTCACATCTCGCCAGGGTAGAAGCAAAACCTTTCGCAAAGGGTGCCAAACGGGGCCCTGGGTCGCGGAACTAGCACGCGCTTATGGTGCGTTGAATCTACTAACTCACCCTTTTCTATTTTGCCTTGGTTTTCTAATTTTTCCTAGAATATGCCCCAGTGATACTGCACTTGTGCTATAATATCCCACACGTTCTGGGGAAGAATGAGGGTCATTTTTCCTATTCCTTCGTTTACGGTATTAGCACCGTATCACCCTACTATTTCCTGCATATAGGGTAACTGGTAAGGGTCAAGAAACGATGCAGAGAAAAAAAGGAGAGAGAAGGATGGGGGGGGTTACGGGTGGCACTTGCACAGATCTCTACAAAGTGCCTACCACACGATGCACCGACTCACCTGCATAGATTCGCTGGTCTTTTTCATTTGTCTCTCAAGTGAGCCCTCTCGCAAGGAGCGTCTGATGTCGTACTGGAGCTGTTGAATTTTGCCTAGAATACTGAAATTTACCGAAAAGATTGGAACTGCACTAGTACAGCGGCAGACATAGGCTTCTCGTTATGGCATGGCGTGTTGTAGATTTCCCCACCGCACCACCGAGCGATGGCCAGAATAGTAGGTGACAGTTATTTGATAGCAGAGCTAGGCCAGGGGGGAGGGATTCCACTTTTCCCATGCGCCCGGTAGTTTATAAGGAGGGGTTTTCCTCGCCCACACTCTCTCCGCTGTTCGACTGTCTCTATTTCCACCCTCCTCCATACCCGTCGCGAAGGAGACAAACAATTGCCCGACATGTCGGAGGCAAAAACAACCGCCGAAGTCTCCACTTACCAGACTGGCCAAGGAAAGAGGGAAGCTGTGGCAAATGTATCGCTCGCCGATGCTTTAGCTCAGGCCAAACCCAATCCATGGACCAGGAGGATGTTCAAGCTTTACTTCTTCTTGCTTATTGCTTTCCTGAATTCTTGTATCAATGGATACGATGGTTCATTGATGGGAGGCATCAACGCGATGAAGACATATCAAAGGTGAGTCAACTGACCACTGAGCGACGACTGAGGTATCCACTGATCCTTTGGCAGCTATTTCAATATGAAAGATGTTGGAAGCAGTACCGGATTAGTATTCTCCATCTACACCATCGGCAACATTGTTGGATCATTTTTCTGTGGTCCTTTCACAGATTGGTGGGGCCGAAGATGGGGTATGTTCATTGGCGCCAGTATCATTATTATCGGAACCTGTGTTCAGGCTCCCTCCACCAGCAGGGCCATGTTCATTGGGGGGCGTTTCATTCTTGGTTTTGGTGTTGCTACTTGCGCTACTGCTGTGAGCCTTCCCACCATGCATCTGTCGAACTACAAAGGCTAAGGACTTCTAGGGTCCCTCATATGTTGCCGAGATGGCCCATCCCGCTTGGCGGGGAACCATTACCGGGATGTACAACACCTTTTGGTTTGTCGGTGGTGTCCCAGCGTCATGGGTTCTTTGGGGAACTGAGGGTGTGTTTTCTCGATACGCCAATCAAAATAGTGGCTCCAATTGCTAACTATGTATCGAGGCATCAAGAGCGATCTCTCATGGAGACTTCCCATCTGGCTTCAAGCCTTTGCTTCTGGTGGCGTTATCATTGGTTGCCTCTTCTGTCCTGAGACTCCCCGGTGGCTGATCTCCAACGACCGCCACGAGGAGGCGCTCAAGGTCATGACTGAGTTCCACGGTGAAGGTGACCGCGAGTCACCAATTGTCCAGCTGACATACAGGGAAATGGTTCGAGAAATCGCAACTACGGGTTCTGATAAGCGCTGGTGGGATTACAGAGATCTCTTCAACTCAAGGAACTCATGGTGGCGTATGTGTTGTGTTATTGGTATGGCTTTCTTCGGGCAATGGGCTGGTAACGGTGCAGTCTCCTACTTCCTGCCTGTACTTCTCAAGGCTGTCGGTGTCGAGAATCCCAAGACCCAATTGGTGTGCCCTCACCCTCCTATAATCGGAAGCCCAAGTCTAATAATCACCATAGCTCTATAATGCCATACTGAGTGCCATCTCCTTTGTTATGTCCACAATCGGTGCCCACTTCACTGACGGTCTCGGTCGTCGCCCCGTCTTGCTGATTGCTACATCTCTCTTCGTTATTGAATGGTCCATTGTCACTGCCCTGACCGCTACTTACGGACACCCGGGCAACACAAATGTGAATGGATCCCGTGCGGCTATCGCCTTCATTTACCTCTTCGGCATCACCTATTCATTTGCTTACACTCCCCTCCAAGCCCTCTACCCGGTCGAGTGTCTCACATTCGAGACTCGCGCCAAGGGTATGGGAATGTATAACTTATTCGTCAACATTGCTGCTTTTTTGTAAGTCTATATATTCTACAAACTCCTCCATCGGAACATATCGCTAAAAAGCCCTACAGCAACACCTACGCCATCCCCGTCGCATGGGAGCGTGTCCAATGGCGCTTCTACTACTTGTACATTGCCTGGAATATATTCCAGGTCATTTTCATCTACTTCTTCTTTGTCGAGACCAAAGGCCGAACCCTCGAAGAGATCAACGAGATCTTCAACGCCCCCTACCCCAAGAAGAAGTCGTTGGAGACGCATGTTGTTGTTATCACAGAGCATGGTGCTGCTGAAAAGTGCTCTGGGTTGGGGACCCCGGAGGAAACGTACGCGTAGTTCTTTTAGGGTTTAATTTCTTTTCTCAAAGTGTAGCTCGTATTAGGGTAATTTATATTGAAGTTTTTTTCTTTTCCACCTCTTAGGCGAGTGACTGGTTCGGTTTTCCGATTCGATTCGATGCTATTCAAGAAATAAGGTTTGAGGTTTAGGTATGCTGGTGGTGTCTTTTGGGACTTACTGTACTGTACTTATCCGCTGTGTTACTGAAGTTTATGCGATCCTAACCATACTTACTATAACTTATTATACTAAATCTATCGGAGCAAAGGTAGACGCTCTCTTCGTAGCATACTTCCCCTAGCCAATGTCCCCCACCAACCTGTCTCACCAAGCTTCCTCACGCCAAGAAAGTCATATTTAAACAAAAATCCAAATTACGCCAAAATCAAGAATAAACAATCTGTCAAACCTACGGTCTTTTCTCCGACGCCTACCTTCTCCCACACCGCTTCCCTCTCCCCCGCATATGCCACTCTCTCCCCCACATACGTTGTGTGTCTAGCATCCCTACTTCTGTGCTCCCTCGATCCACGCGGGGCGGCATTAACCCAGGGAATATAGTAACTATCAACGAGAAACTGCACTTCCATGATTACTCATCGCTTCCCCATTTCTGTATCACCTATATCATTGAACTTGGAGGGTTCATCGTCTATCCTATTGGCCGCCTATCCTCCCCTCGGTCAGTGATTTTTACTCTCACCCCTGCATCCGTTTGTCAGGTCCGACAGAACCCCGGGCTCAGTCTTTAGGTAGCCTGACTGCTTACGCTCTGTGATCCCAACCAGGGACTACGTCGCATGTCTTCGCTCCGCTCTCCTAGCCTATCCGTTCTTCTCACAGATGGAGATATCTATGACGAGTGATATCTCGTGATAGGGCTTTAGTCCGAGAGCTAGAACTCTGAGACGAGGTCGCCGCGGAAGAGATATTAGGATGGTGTATAGTATGGAGGTCTGTGGTTAGCACCATAGAGAAAAAAAAATAGTTATTAGGCTTCGCCATTCCTCTTATTCGGGGGTAAGTTATTTCATGAGAGGTATTATAGTGGTGAAGACACAACAACAACCACTAGCACCCGGCTTTGAGGTCGGGCACATGCCCTAAACGGGATGGCCATAAGTCAGGAATATCATATCACTCCTGCACTATACACTTAGCAAAGTATGATACCCGTCTTACCTTCAGCCGAGTCTGCCTTTCCCCACTGCCGATAAATCCCTGCTACTATTATTCCTTGGGCATGAGAGAACTTTATCATTTTATCATCGGGTATTAATTATCGACGCGCATAATTCCCTTCCTCTCCCAAGAGGGTATCTGCTCTTATTAATATAAGCTACCCGGTGAACGGTAACGTAAACATTTGTCTTTAAGCTTAGGCGAATTTTTTTTCTATATCCACAACCCAGCCGGATAAGCATCCTTTCCCACGTTGGTATTAGATTAAACATATAGGGGTCGCGGCGGATTGATTCTCAAGAACTAATTTCACCATGTGCGATTAACAAGAACTCCGGGGGTGGAATTCCTCCTTACGACTAATTATTATTGACTGATCCACCACGAGTAGCTGGAAAAGTGACTCCCGCCCTGTGGAGGCTAGGAGATTGAAGATCTTGCCTTCCCTTGATGGGGTTGCAGGGCGGCACCACTGCCTCTGAGAAATGGTAGATTTTAACTTTGGGCCAGGCACGTAAGGATGAAGTCTTCGATCGGCGATGTAGTAGAAGGAACTGGTAGCTAGAGCCAATGAAGGTAATGAGTAGTGGTCGATCGCGGAAGTTCTAGGAGTGTTGTGGGTGGTTTCTTTTATTCTAGAGTTGGAACGATCTACGGAGAAGTTCCCAGAGACGCGTCCTTCCTTTTTCATCACGGGAGTAAGCGAGGGAATGGGGACATGCATGGAAGAAAGCGGATATCTGTGGTGATCTATGGAAGCATGAGGGTGGTTTCCTTATCTTTCATAATATTATACTTACTCGTGTCTTTGTCATTGGGTTACGGGAGAAGCTGAGGGAGAGAACTAAGCTTAGGATTATAACTTTCCTACAGTATACATTTTGGAACCTCTTCACACAGTATTGCGCAATTCATAAAAATCAGTTTCCCCAACTATCATCAGGTTTTATGGGGACTAGTAGGTGGTACTACTAAGAACCCCGATGGGACTCGATGACCTCTCAGTACAGTCCAGGGCGCAGCATCTCACAATGCCACTATCGAGCTGGAAGGAGAGAGGCTTACTAGTGGAGAAAGTGGCGCTCATGGGTAGGGGTAGGGTATCCAGTTAAGGCAGGGTACAGTGGAGGGAGATAAAGGAGCAGCAGCTAGGAAGGAGGGTGCAGCTGGGAAGGAAGGTAACGACAAGAGTGAGCTACCCCCCAGTGCCCCTAAAGGAGCAACTCTATTTTGCATCCATTCCGAGAAGTGAACCCAAGCGTCCTGTCAACCTTGCGGACATCATTCCCGGGCTTCCCGGGTACGAGCCTCAGGCTGTAAAGCAAGAGCATCCGTCCTTTGGGAAAGACTGCCGTCTAAGAAGGGACGGTAGGTTCCTGCAGCCCTCTGCGGATCAGTAGCTCCCGGATAGTACTTGCAGTCCCCGCCTTTCGCCTGTAGTCCTCGCCAATTATGATACCTACAGGGCCCGCCGATTACCTGCAGGGCCCTCCCGTCATCCGGAGTGACCCGGGAGATTCCACAACCTGAGACACCTGCAATCCCCACCAGCCCGCCCCGGGCATCCTTCCAGGTACGGTCATCCGTCCCGTCCGGACCCGAAGACCGACGGACTGGATGCTCAGGTTCACTGATTCCGGGAGACTGGGCGAACAAGTGGAATTAATCCCCATCGAGCGAAACTTAAAGCTCAAATTGTGAACAGGCCTGCTCCTCAGGGATAAACCTTAGGGCTTTACCCGCCACTTGAAGAATAGGTGCTTTGGACGCATTCTATGGTTATGGGTGTCAACTGCTACTGGGTAACTGGGGAGTAGCCGTGTCCTTTAGCTCTGTAGGGGAAAGTATCTGTACCCATCCGGGAAAGTGCAGTCCTGAGAGGGATAGTTTATGGAGTGATATAAAGAATAACGGGGGGATTTTAGTTGGCTCAGTTCAACTTAATACAAGGGACGACCACCAGGATCCACAGCCTATCATCTTGGCCCATCTCTCTTAGGAAGTGAGATCCCCTCCTAAAAAAAAACACAAACGGACTATTACAGATAATCCACCCAGTCCTACCTCCAAGGGGACAGAGCTAACATCTGGGAGCCTTATTTTCAGATACACATTATCTATTCTACAGATAGTGAGGAAGAGCCCTAGGGCCCCCTAATCAAGTGCCTCTAAGAGCGAATATATTCTCAAGAAAAGAGTTCCTAAACACTAGCCTCTACTCACTGGCACCAGACCCCCCCATACTTATTTGCGAGGGGAGAGAATTAAAATAGCAAAATCCACAATCAGAGGCAGCTAAAAAAATTTCTTCTCCTCTGTCAGTGAGCTGCGGATCTTCCGGCTTTCAAGCCCAGTTCGTTACGGTATGATAGGGTAATCTACAACGCGTGACAGGCAAGGGACCGGCACACTAATACGAGTGATATCTGGTGATCCTTGATCACCGGTTCCTACACCGCAAGAACTAGAATAATCGAGAATGTCGCTAGGAGGTTGGAACTGCCTCTCGTATCATAGTAAGGTCTATTGTCTCAGCCCAGGGCTGAAGGAGGACCTTTCATTGCGCTTCCCCCTTTAATCCAAAGAGGGAAATTCTAGAAGTCCAAGTGGGGTTCTCAATTATTCCAGTTCTTACAGTAGAGCGACTCGCTAGTTGGGCTCCGGTGGGCGCTAATATCGTCCACACATTTCCCGATTTCATAGTAATGTCCGATGAGAGTCCGAACGGCTGTAGGTGGAAAGGAATTGTGCCTCCCCAAAGACTCAAAAAACACGAATGCCATAGGGCTGTTTCGAATTGTGAAAATTTTGGACAACTTCTGGCGGGGGCCTGTCCTCCGCTGGAAAAATCAAAGGGATCTTGTGTCTTTCATTGGTAGTGATTGCTCATGTCCGATTCTTTTTTGGAAAAATGGAGTACAGTAAGTTTGCATGACAAGAAACTGGTCTGATAATAAATGGCCAGGCCTACGACCGAAACACAAGGGGGGAATAATCTCTATCTTTCTTTCTTTCCCCCCTGCGCGCACATCACCCCTCCGGTGACAGACTTCACCCTCATGCGTTAGCCCAATGCCAAACCCACCACCGGCCCCACCACACAGCCTTATACTATAGAGGAAAGCTAAGAGCTTCAATCGCCCCAATCCCTAATAGCGCGGGGGTTGTTTTTCTCTCTCCCACTTGATAGATCACTCAATAGTATATTAACTCATCGTGAAGGGAACCGAACTCCTAGGTCCTCTGGGGCGTGCGGTTAGGTGGTTATGCGGATATGAAGCTACACTAAGATATAGGTATCGTAATATGCGGATATACGGATGCCGTAAGAACTGGAATAATTGAACCTTGCCCTGAGAAGTCCGAAACTGCCTCTCCCGGGCAGGGGGCGAGCGCACACGGAAAACTGATCCCCTCAGACCGGGCTTAAGACATAAAAACAAGAAAAAGGAGCTAGACCTTACCAGCAAAAGGCATCTCCAAAGTTCTAGCGTGAGGTTCAATTATTCCAGTCCTTACGGTAGGCAGATATGCGGCCAGGATATATGCGGTCATAGAGCATGTGGCTTTGAGGTGCACAGCGGGTAGGCATAGGGAACTGGTTTTTGGTTGAGTTGATACCCATTGCCATTGGCATTATATATCCGATATTCAGTTTCATGAGGATGTTTCTTTCATAATAATAATATTATGATACAGTACTCTTTGTTCTTTGACATAATATGAGAGTTTTCACACAGGGCAGGACATAGATCCTAGGGATCATGGAGGATCGTGGGATATCAGGAGGGCCCTAGATTTCTTGATATCACTGGGGTTCCTGGTTTCAACTTAGTGTGTTTCTTTATAGTTCATTGAGTTTTGGGAGTTTTGCGGTGTTGTTAGTTAGACTGAGATATATATCTCCTGGCATGTCCTTAGCTAGTAGAGAGCAGCGAACTAGTCCACCGCTATCCCATGTTCCGCTGCGCTCAGAGCCCATCGCAATCGCACTTTTGTTCGTTCCTTCTTTCCTGCTTTCTTTAGGCCCCTACAGGTCCTTTCCAATTGTACATAGGGTAGTTGGCTCTCGGGATTTAAAGCACTACACTAGCTAGGTGCCCCACACAAGACTAGCTAGAGGACGGGTGCCCGTACTACTAGCAGTCCTCTTTCCATGTTTTCGCCTAAGGTTAAGACAGGTGGTTTTTATGCTATCACAGAAGTAGATATGCCCTCATTGGAAGGAGAATTATAGACTCTGATCGCTGGCTAGTAGCAAAGCCCCTGTCCCCATGATCACAGGGAGAATCGGCGGGGAAAAAAAAGTTGAAAAATATGGGTTTGACTATGAACAAGGACTTGGGGGGGTTTACTGATAATAGATACATGACTGGGGGCCGCCAGCCCGTACGATACAAGTACATTGATAAGTGCATAACAGAGGGGTACGTGATACAATATTTGTAACTTATGGCAATCTCATCCAAGGCGCCGGGTCTGGCTTTCAAGTCTGGCGCCACGATTGAAATGGCTAGGACAGGATAGATTATCAGCCGAGTGATATATTCTGATCTTGTACTGTCCTCGAGTTGAGTGGTCAAGCCAAGAATCTGACAGAATATGCCTCTCAATCCATTGGGTCAACAGAAGCTCGATCTTGGAGAAGGGAATATCAGTAGCTTAAAATATACATTTCAAGCTTTGGTCAAAGAACTAAAACCAAAAGAAATCTCCTCCGTGTATGTGTGTATATGCCGCAATCCAGCTTGAAACAATATACCCGTTACCTCCCCAGAATGAGAAATTGCCCGCAAAGAAAACTAACCAATGGAGGGAGTATCGCCGGATTTGAACATAATTAGATCTCAAGGATGGGCTTGTGTCGCTCTGTACAGCCAGTGCGGTAAGATAGGATACCTAAATCCAAAACTTCATATCCACAACCTAATCCCACACGTTTCAAACAATCACTATGTAGCCGTGGGGAGTAACAACCTGTCCGAGAGCAGTCACTTAATGAGCTCCTGCTATTCTATTGCCAACACAATAGACATTGTTCTTGAGATGCAAGAAAGGATATGATACGAGAATTTTATGAATGTGGCTGTAGTGTGCGAGGTTAGGGACAAAAAATCACTGGTAGAATGGCATGTACCGCCCAAACTGGTCTACTTCGCACTCTTCATTTAATGCATCCTGAAGCTGGAAAAAAATGAAAAATTCGTATTATGGTCCAAAATTCCTTCAAATATCTCCTCAAGTGCTCACAAATTTTTAAAGAGTCACTGGCTGCTTTGGCATGCAATATTGTGAAGTTGAAGTTGAAAACAGCGCCAAGCCTTGCCATTTCCCTTATGATACAAAAAAATAGTCAAAAATTGCGCCAAGACCAATGCACCAACCATTACTCCCTTGATAGTTCCTCAGCCAGTTTAGATACAGAGTTCAAAAGGGCTAGAGAGTAGAATCTAGGGAATTATATCACATTGGATGATTTGGATTGGATTGCTTTACTAGATCAGTGGTTGGGATGTCGTGAATATGGCTGCCCCCAGTGGAAAACCTTTACCCACCAGTGATCTTTGTCGCCAGCCTCATACTCCACAGCGGCCAACCAGCAAATGATGTTCTTTGGGAGTGTCAAAGTGCCCTAGAATTCCACAAATAAGGCGCATTCCAAAGTCAAGCGCACCCACAGTAAATAGCAATGAGGTAACGATTATTGGTTCAATTAGTAACCCTGAACCTTAGCTACCCTTCCTGCCAGCACGAATGTTGGATAAGGCCCGCGGCGATTTCTCTGACTCGTGGCGACAAGCTGGATGTGCAGATAGAACTTAATTTACCCGGATCGAGTTTGAAGTGACTTTTTTTAAGCTTTCCAAGATCCTTTGAGTTGCACAAGCGAGAGACAAGGCTGAGTAAGGGCGGCTCTGGAAAGGCCCAAGAGAGCTTAGCGAACATCCTTCTTCTCTTTCCCTCCCCCTTGAAACTCCTAAGGCTAAATTTAGGACCCATTTTTCTGGGGCAGGGAGTCGCTCAGCAAAAGGGTTCAGAATACCGTATCGTCGATTGCAGGGATGCAGTTGTGCTTGTATGTTTGTATCCCGTAAAAGCTCTTGCAATTCGCCACCTCCGGCCAGCCTCTGATCTCCTAGCTCAGAGGCGTGAGGTCTTGGGAGGGGTTAGTATTTTCTTGTCGCATCAAAAGGTCAGCCTTCAGGGCGTGTTGGGTCTGGTTAACTGGTGTACGCAATCCTGTTAACTTGCCAAACTGAACCCATCCTAGGCTGAAGGATAACTAATCGCAAGAGTTTTTGCTGTGCCATGCGTGCCATTAACACAAGCCAAGACATCTCCCAGAATAAGCCGTTGGCTTCACAAAACAGGAGGTGGCAGAGAAGACACCGGTATGGGTGGTACAGCAGATAATCCCAGGTGCTTCTCTTACCGTCCTTTGACAACTTTTCTCCAGTGTTTCTTACTCAATTTTTGAGGGATGTTGTGATTCTCCTAGGGGCTATCATAGGATATTCTTAATGGTGCTCAATCAGGAACCTTTGTACTGTATGCCTTACGGTTATAGGTCACTATTTTTCATCATTCCTGGTATATAATACCCTCGCACACCAAAATTTGACACCAGGGTCTACAGGGGACAAAAAAGAATTATCCTACTCCTCAATGACAAAGACAGCTGAAAAGTGACATTTCCAAATGTTAAAAAGGATCATGTCTTGCTTAAAGCGAACTTTTTTATCCTTTCGACACTTCCCCCCACCATTCCATAATTGTTTAAGGAGTATCAGGGAGCCATGTTTTCAACAGTGGACGTGCCCCGGTGTAGGCGAGGTCCAGGTTTGTATCAATGGTGTACAACGGTGTATTAAACATATGCCGCTACAATCGATAGTATCCAAAACCTTTTCTCGTTTGAAGGGGAGGGGAGGGAATATGGCACTGTAAGCATTTAGCAATAAGGCTTTTAACCAGAAAACTTGATGTGAGTCGGAGAGTGTGTGCTAGCCCATTGATCGTGCCCGAATGTCCACCATTTCCTAGGCTACCGGTTAACTATAACTTCAAAGCACAAAACGGTACTAAAATCCTAATCCATACAAGTCATGAGCATTGAGGTCGGGTTATCTCTTGCTATGTATGATGGTCTATCTATTGGTGGAGACTCCCCCCTACTCCACCTTAACCCACCCCGTTCTACTCGAGCATAGTACTGTACGAGACCAGCACAACACTCTGATAAAGTCCGTTTCTGCATACAGAGGCGAGAGGCATGGTCAACAGGGATAGCTAGATCCCCAACAAGGCGGGGGAAGGGAAACATAGTCCGTCTTAACCCTCCAATAAACTTCCAACGTCTAAGCCTCTTTGTCACCCGTGCTTATCCTCTGCCGAACCCAAACTCAGCTACTGGTATTCCCTCAGCCGCAGCCACACAAAGACATAAGTACCAGAGGAACCACCGGGTTGCCTTTTCTTTCCTCTTTCCCCTGCTCTGTTGCAACCTTCTCCGCGCGAACCCGTTAGAGCAGTTCACGGAAAACTAACAACAAAAAATTGCCATGAGTGTAGGTTTAATAGATAGCCATCTTCCCTCCTCATCACGACCAAAAACTAATGAGTGTTCAAAAACTCCAGTACCAAGGCTACGAGATGGAGTCCCCGCTCCTCCAAAATCCGGAACCCCACGCCCAAGCTGGTGGCCATGGACATGGAGGCCACCAAGCACTCCCGCTAAATTCCTTCCTGAACGAAGTAACCGCCATCCGCAGTCTCCTGACGACGTTCAGACAAGCCGTGCTGGACGTTGGAGCTCTGCACAACCAGACTTTACAATCCTACGACAATGGCGCTACCTCGGGCTCAACGCAGCAGCTGGAATCGCTGGTCGCGGAGACATCGGTGCTGACGAAGCAGTTGAGGGATAGCATCAAGTCCCTTGAGCGAGATACTCTCATTATGGATGACTATTCCACCCAGAATACAAAGAGGCAGCAGGTTGAGAAGTTGAAGAGTGACTTTGATAAGGAGTTGAGGGCATATCAGCAGGTGGGCTATGAATATTTTCCATCCAGTGAGACTTGATTAATTAATTTGTCAATGCTAACGATGGATGGATGGGACTGTGGGGGGATAGACGGAGAATTCATTCAAGGCTAGATACCGAGACCAAATGGCTCGACAATACCGCATCGTAAATCCCGAGGCAACGGAAGCCGACGTAGAACGTATGGTAGAAAGCGGAGAAACCCAAATATTTTCACAAGCGGTAAACCTACCCCTCCCCCTCCCCACATTCCATGCTCACAAGCCCCCATTAGCTCCTCTCCAGCGGCCGCAGCCGCGAAGCCAACTCCGTCAATGCGGCGGTCCGTGCTCGCCAAGCCGAAATCCAACGCATCGAGACAACACTAATAGAGCTCCTCGGCCTCTTTGAGCAAATGGCGGAACAAGTCGTCCTGGACGAGCCAAAGGTAATGAATATCGAGGAGAACACCACCAAAGTCGAACGGGACATGGAGCAGGCAACGGTCCACATGGGCAAAGCTGTCGAGAGCGCCCGTGGCGCAAGGAGGAAGAAGTGGATCTGTCTGGGTATCGGCGTTGGCATTGTCGTGGTTATTGCGGTTATTATTACGGTCGTGGTG
>Ga0307510_10001820_pt1 | contig 23848 bp, 16 predicted proteins | sample 12_EM_MG_FD_207224 | JGI IMG/M metagenome (GOLD analysis project Ga0307510, IMG submission 207224) | Populus trichocarpa ectomycorrhiza microbial communities from riparian zone in the Pacific Northwest, United States - 12_EM | ecosystem: Host-associated > Plants > Roots > Unclassified | place...
GTCACCGCCGTAGACGGTGAAGACCTGGCGGATCGCGTCGAGGAAGCCGCCGAGGCCGGTGATGGCCTTGACCGGGAGGACGAGCAGGATGCCGAGGATGGGGAGGGCGTAGAGGAGTACGGCGAGGGCGGCGCTGCGGAAGATCGCGAAGGGGACGTCCTTCTGGGCGTCGGTCATCTCGTCGCCCGCGGTGTTGGGCAGTTCGAAGCCGACGTAGTTGAACATCAGGACGGGGACCAGGCCGACGAAGCCCGCGTACGTCGGGGAGAAGTCGGCGGGGCCGAAACCGTGCAGGCCGTGCTGGATGCCGTAGACGACGACCGTGATCGTGAACAGGCCGAGGAGGGCGAAGCGGCTCCAGGCGCCGATGGTGGGGATCCACTTGCCGACGTCGAAGGAGAGGATCGCGGCGAGGACACCCACCCAGATGAAGACGAGGGCGAAGACGTAGAAGGCGGGGGTGCTGAGGTCCTTGCCGTCGTTGAAGAAGGTCGTGAACGCCGTGACGGCGGAGACGGCGAGGGTGCCGCCGAGCCAGACCGGGTTGGTGATCCAGTACAGGAAGTTGTTGACGGCGCCCGCGAGGCGGCCGAAGGCCCGGCTGGTCCAGATGTAGGGGCCGCCCTCCTCGGGGAACGCGGCGCCCAGCTCGGCGATCAGCAGCGCGGAGGGGACGAAGAACACCGCGGCCAGCACGATGAGCCAGGTGAACGCCTCGGCGCCGGACGAGGCGACCGTGCCGATCGTGTCGACGCCGACGATCGTGCAGAGGAGGAAGAAGAGGATGTCGAAACGGCCGAAGTGCTTGCGCAGCTTCTGCCGCTCCACCTGTGCTGCGGCCGGCGCGGCGGCCGGCTCGGGGGCGATCTGACCAGCGGCCACCGGGGCTCCTGCGGGTTCGGGGAGGAGGGGAGTGGGGGTGTGGGGGGAGAGATTCGGCCAATGATCCGTCGCTCTTGCGAAATCCCACAAGCGTTCGGGGGTGATTCTTGACCATTACGTATCCGTCCGGACGTAACGGAAACGGGGACGAAACACGGGCCGAGGCGGCGGCCGGAACGCGGGGGGTGGCAGGGGGATTTTTCTGCGCGGCCTCCGGCTGCTGCCGCCTGTGCGGGGCGACCGGTGCTCACGCGCCGTCGCCGGCGTGAGATCGTTTCAGTTTTTTTGACGTTGCGTGAACAGGTGACAGCTTAAAATCACCACGCGTAGATTTCGATGATCATGCACACGATCATGCGGAAAGCGGAGCCGAGGGGGACGCAGAGTGGACGACGGTGTGCGTGGGGAGGCGAGATTCGCGATCCTGGGGCCGCTGGAGGTCAGAGCCGGAGAGGTCCGGCTGCGACTCGGCGGGCCCATCCAGGCGCGGGTGCTGACCACCTTGCTGCTCGACCCGTGCCGGATGGTGCCGGTGTCGCGGCTGGTGGAGGCCGCGTGGGACGACGAGCCGCCGGCGACCGCGGCGCACCAGGTGCGCAAGGCGATCGCCGATCTGCGGCAGCGCATCCCGGACGGGCCTTCGATGATCGTCACCGACGGTCCGGGATACCGGGTGGACGTCGCCCGGGAGCAACTCGACCTGAGCCTGTTCTCCGACCGGCTGCGCGAGGCACGGGACGCGCTGGAGGCGGGCCACCCCGCCGAGGCCGTCGAGCTGCTGCGCACCGCCCTCGTGCTGTGGCGCGGCCCCGTGCTGCCCGGAGGCGGCGGGTCGGTGATCGCCGCGGCCTCCGTCGTACTGGAGGAGCGCCGGCTGGCCGCCGTCGAGCAGTTGATGGAGCTGCGGCTGACGCTGGGCGAGAGCCGGGAGCTCATCGGCGATCTGCGCGAGCTCGTCGCCGAACATCCGCTGGGAGAATCGTTTCGCGGGCAGTTGATGCTCGCCCTGTACCGCTCGGGGCGGCAGGCCGAGGCGCTGGCCGAGTACGCCAAGGCCAGAGAACTGCTCGTCGAGGAACTGGGCATCGAACCCGGTCCCCAACTGACCCGGCTGCACGAGGCCATTCTCCGGGACAGCCCCGAACTGGCCGTGCCGGACGTGGTGCCGCCGGAACCCGCGGCCGTACCGGCGGCGCCCACGGCGGCCGGTGAACCCGAGCCCGAGGCAGCGGCGGCCCCGTGCACCCTGCCGCACGACCTCACGGACTTCGCCGGACGCGACCGGGAGCTGACCCAGCTGCTCGAGTACGCCGTGCCGCCGCAGGACGGGGCCGTGCGGATCGTGGCCGTCGACGGCATGGGAGGCAGCGGCAAGACCGCGCTCGTCGTCCGGGGCGCGCACCGGCTGGCCGACCGGTACCCGGACGGACAGCTCTTCGTCGACCTGCGCGGATTCACCCCGGGCGAGCAGCCGGTGCGGCCCGGCACGGTGATCGGCACGCTGCTGCGCACGCTGGGCGTGGCGGGGGAGCGGATCCCCGACGACCTCGACGGCCGGGTCGCCCTGTGGCGGGCCACGCTGGCGAACCGGCGGGTGCTCCTGGTGCTGGACAACGCGGCGGACGCCGCGCAGATCCGCCCGCTGCTGCCCTCGCACCCGGGTTCCCTGGGCCTGCTCACGAGCCGTACCCGCATGATCGGTCTCGACGGGGCCGAGTGGATGTCCATCGGGACGATGTCGCCCGCGGACAGCCTCGCGCTGATCACCGGCGCGCTGGGCGAGGAGCGGGTGCTCGGTGAGCCGGAGGCGGCGGCGGAGCTGGCGGCCCTGTGCGGGAACCTGCCGCTCGCCCTGCGGATCGCCACGGCCCGGTTGCGCAACCGGCCGCTGTGGACCCTGGGCCATCTCGTGGGCCGGCTCGGGGACGAGACCCGCCGGCTCGACGAGCTGAAGTCCGGTGACCGCAGCGTCGAGGCCACCCTGCGGATGTCGTACCACGGACTGGACGCGAGGCACCGCGAGGCGTTCCGGCTGCTCGGGCTGCACCCGGGCGCCGAGACCGACACCGACTCGGCGGCCGCCCTGCTCGACACCGGGGCGCCCGAGGCCGAGGAGGTGCTGGAGCATCTGCTGGACATGCACCTGGTCGAGCAGCACGAGATCGGCCGGTACACCTTCCACGACCTGGTGCGCAGCTTCGCGCAGCGGCTCCGCGAGAAGGAGGGCGCCGACACCGGACAGGAGCGGGCCGCCTTCGGGAGACTGCTCGACCACTACCTGGCGGTGACGGACCAGGCGTGCGGGATCCTCTATCCGGGGCGTGTGCCCGTCGGCGCCGCCGCGCACGGGAGCACCGGCGACGCGCGCGGTACGGCGCTGGCCGAGCCGCCGTCGGGCCGTCAGGTCGCCGAGGCGGAGTCGTTCTTCGAGCGGGAGCACGGCGCGCTGCTCTCGGCCGTCGCGCGCGCCGAGCGGCTGGGCTTCCTCGACCAGACCGTGCACCTGTCCCGGAACCTGGTCTTCCATCTCAACTCGCGCAGCCATCTGGAGGAGTACCGGCAGGCGGCGACGATCGCGGTGGCCGCGGCCCGCGGGCTCGGGAATCCCGGGCTGCTCCGGGTGAGCCTGTCGAATCTGGGCTCCGCGTGGTGGCGGCTGGGCCGGTTCCGGGACGGGATCCCGGTGGCGGAAGAGGCGTTGGGCGTCGCGAAGGACCACGGGGACCGCAACGGCGAGGCGGTCTGCCTCAGCCTGCTGGGCCTGCTGCACAGCTGCCTCGGTCATGTCCCCGAGGCGCAGGGCTATCTGGAGCAGGCGGTCGAACGGCGTCACGACATGGCCGACGGCAGACAGGGCGCGTACGCCTGGTGCAGCCTGAGCACGGTGTACACCTGGCTCGGCCGGTACCAGGAAGCCGTGGTGGCCGCCGAGCACGCGGTACAGCTCAGCCGGGAACTCGGCGCCCGCGCCGAGGAGATCACGGCGCTGACCGATCTGACGGCGGCCCTGCTCGGCGCCGGGGAGCACCCGGCCGCGCTCGCCGTGGTGGAACGCGCCCTGGAACTCGGCGACGAGGTGCGGATGCCGGAGGAGTACGCGCACGCGCTGGCGCTCGCCGCGGACGTGAGCCAGTGGCTCGGTGCCGCCGGGGAGTCGGTCGGGTACGCGGAACGGGCCCTGCACCTGATCCGCTCCAAGGGGACCGCGACCCGGCAGGCGACCGTCCAGAACATCCTCGGGCGGGTGCACTGCCGGAGAGGCGAGTTCGAGCAGGCCCTGGAACTGCACCGCAGCGCGCGGTTCCACGCCGGGGCCATCGAGTACCGAATCGAGGTGGCCCACGCCGTCGAGGGGATGGCCGAGGCCCTCGACGGCATGGGCGACGTACGGGAGGCGGCCGCGCACCGGCTCGGCGCGAGCGAGCTCTACGCCGGGATGACCGGCGTACGCCGGTGAGCGGGACCGCCGGCCGGGTCAGGAGCCGGTGCTGCCCGGGCCGGTGCCGTTGGCCAGGACGGGGTGGACTCCGGCGGGGGCGGACACCTCGTGCGTGAGGGCCCCGATCCCCGAGGCGAGGGCGATGGTGAGGATTCCGGCGAGTACGGCCAGTTTGCTGCGCATTCCGTGCACCTTTGTTTCTGCGAGTCCGGTGGGTGTGTGTGCGGGTGCGAGGACGGGCGTGTTCCGGATGAGGTGCGCCGGCGCTTCCCTGCTTCGCGTAGTCGGAATGCTCACCGCAGCCCTTCCCGCCCCGTTCCCGGACCGGTACCGGCGGGAACGGCATGTGCCGAGGTCAAACGGATGGGAAGGGTCCGCAAGCCGTTGACCACGATGGACTCCAGCCGCCCGGCCGGGCCGTCCGGTACCGCTCGGTCCACCCGCGCGAAGAACTCCCGCAGGACGGCCCGGATCTCCAGCCGTGCCAGCTGGGTGCCCACGCAGTAGTGCGGGCCCGCGCCCAGCGCCAGATGCCGGTTCGGGGACCGCCGGATGTCGAAGCTGTCGGGGTCGGGGAAATGCGCCGGGTCGCGGCTGGCCGCCGTCAGCCAGCACACGACGAGATCGCCCCGGCGGATCCGCTCGCCGCCCAGCTCCACGTCCCGGGTCGCCCGCCGCACGATGTGCGTGGCGCTCGACGTCCAGCGCAGGATCTCGTCGATCGCGGACTCCACCACCCCGTCGAAATCCCGGCGCAGCAGCTCGAACTGGTCCGGGTGGTCCAGGAGCGCCAGCATCCCGCCCGACATGGCGAGCCGGACGTTCTCCGTGCCGCCCACCAGCAGGTTGTCGCAGTTGAGCACCACCTCGTCGAGCGGGAGCGGTTTGCCCTCGTAGCGCACCCCGGCCAGCACACTGACCAGGTCCTCGCCAGGATCGGCCCGGCGGCGCTCCACCAGATCGCCGAAGTAGTCCAGGATCTCCAGGTGGGCCAGGCTGCGCTCCTCCGCCGTTGCGGCGCAGAAGGCGTCCGTCGACCACTCGATGATCAGCGGCCGGTCCTCGTCCGGAATGCCGAGGAACGCGCAGACGACCTCCACCGGCAACTGCGCGGCGACCTCCGTCACGAAGTCGAACCGGCCCTTTCGTACGGCCGCCTCGACGATCCGTCGCGCCGAGGCGTCCAGGGCGGACTGCAACTGCCGCAGGTTCCTGGGCGCGAACCAGCCGGCGACGGCTCCGCGCAGCACGCGGTGGCGGGGTGGGTCGGACAGCGCCAGGGTGCGGTTGCCGCCGGGGTCCTCGCCCTGGGACAGCGGGCGCAGCAGGATGCCGGACGAGGAACTGAACGCGTCGGCGTCCCTGAGCACCTCCTTGATCTCGTCGTGCCGGGTCAGCGACCAGAAGCCGGGGAAGACGCCGGGCTCGTGCCACAGCACGGGAGCGGCCCGGCGCATCCGCCGCCACAGTTCGAAGGGGTTGCCGTGCCGGTAGGTCCGCCCGTCGACGAGCCGGCCGGCCTCGCGGCGCAGTTCGGCGAGGTCCTGTAGATCCCCCGGATGCCCGGTCGGGCCCGTGTGGGTGTACGGCATGCTGCATTCCCCCTCAGGAAGTCCATGTGGAACGGGAGCCGAGACTCCCGGCGCGGGCCAGTTCGGCGGCGATCAGCCCGACGGGCGGATCCGAACGCAGGTAGAAGTGCCCGCCCGGCTTCACCACCTGGACGAACTCGCCCTCCGCGTGGTCCCGCCACCGCCCGGCCCGCGACCGGATCTCGGGTATGTCGTGCTCGCCGACCACGCTGACCAGCCGGGCGCCGGTGCGCTTTCCGGTGTGTTCCCGGTACCCGGACACGAGCCTGAGATCGTCCTTGACGTACTCCAGGAGGAGCCCGAGCAGCTCCTCGTCCTGCCGGAGTTCCGCGCTCAGCGGTTCGTACCGTTCGAGGTACGCCAGTACGTCGGCGTCCTTCTCGTAGGGGACCGGTGGCCGCAGCGCGGGGGACGCCGCCGAGGAGAGCACCAGGGTGGGCGTGGGCACACCGGCCTCGCGCAGCAGACGGTCCACCTCGAAGGCGACGTACGCGCCCATGCTGTGCCCGAACAGCAGGGAGTAGCGTTCGTCGCGGGTCAGGATCTCCTCCGTCACCGCGCGGGCGAGGGCGGACAGGCTCTCGGGCGCGGGCTCCGCGAACCGGTCCTCGCGTCCGGGGTACTGCACGGCGTGCACCCGGGCGGCGGGCAGCAGTTGCTGCCACGACCGGAAGAACGAGGCGCAGCCGCCGGCGTGCGGGAAGCAGAGCACGGAGCCGGAGCCGGTATCGGCATTGGCATCGGCATGGGTGGGGCCGCTGGGTAGGGGCCTGCTGGGTCTGATGTACGCGGACATGGGAACCCCGTCGCTCAGAGCCGCGACAACAGATCCACCTGCTGGGGGATCGTGCCGCAGCGATAGACGTTCTTGACCCCGACCGGGCGGCCGGCCAGTTCGCCCAGTGCCCGGGAGAGTCTGATCACGGTCAGTGAGTTGCCGCCGAGCGAGAAGAACGTGTCCTGTTCGGAAGAGGCCACCGGTACGCCGAGGACCTTCTCCCAGACGCGGGCGATGTGGTCGGCGAGGGCGCCGTCCTCCGGCGGCCGGGCGGCCTGCTCCGGTGTCCGCTGTGTCCGCTCCCGTTCCCGTTCCCGTTCCGGGGGCGGGGCCGTGGAAGCCAGCAGCGCGGCCCGGTCGGTCTTGTCGTGGGCGGTGCGCGGCAGGGCCGCGGTGAAGACGATCCGGTCGGGGACCACGGCGGCGCCGAGTTCCGTCTCCAGGAAGCCGCGGATCGAGGCGGCGGCCGGTTCGGCGCCGGGTTCCGCGACGACGAAGGCGTGGCAGACGGCGTTCTCCGCGTCGTACGCCACCGCGGCGGCCCGGACGTCGGGGTGCGCCGTCAGCGCCTCCTCCAGTGTCTCCAGGTGCACGCGCACGCCGCGGATCTTCACCTCGTTGTCCAGCCGCCCGACGAACTCCAGGCCGTCCTCGTCCGTCCAGCGGCCGAGATCACCGGTGAGGTAGGCGCGTACGGGCGGACCGGCCGTGGTCCCGGCGGGCAGGTCGACGAACTTCGCCGCCGTCTGCTGTTCGTCGCCGACGTAGCCCCGGGCGACCCCGGGGCCAGAGACGGCGATCTGCCCCACCGCGCCGGCCGGTACCGGCCGCAGGCGGTCGTCGAGCAACCGCAGCGAGGCGCCGGGGATCGGGAAGCCGATGCCGGTCGGCCCGGGCTTCTCGTAGATCCGGGCGGTGGACCAGACGGTGCACTCGGTGGGGCCGTACTCGTTGCTGAGGGCCACGCCGGGCAGCAGCGCGAAGTGCTGGTCGACGACGCTCTGCGGCAGCGCCTCGCCGGCGCTCGTCACCAGCCGCAGCGAGACCGCCTCCGCCGCGTGCCGCTCGTCCTCGCGGAGCGTGTGCAGCAGCTCCGTGTGGAAGCCGGGGACGGTCAGGGTGTGGGTGACCCGGTGCCGAGCGATCAGGCCGAGGACGGCCTGGGGGACGCGCCGTTCGTCCTCGCCCGCGACGACGAGGGTGCCGCCGGCCGCGAGGGTGCCCCAGAGCCCGGCCATCGAGGAGTCGAAGTGGAACGGGGACAGCAGCAGGAAGACCGGGGTGCCGAAGCCGTCGTAGAGCGCGAGCCGGGCAGCGTTGGAGTGCGCCAGGTTCCGCGGGGTGACGGAGACGCCCTTCGGCCGGCCGCTGCTGCCGGAGGTGAACAGGACGTACGCCTCCGCGTCCGGCGGGTACGGCGCGGCCGGGGCCGTGGCGGGCCCCGCGGGCTCGGCCGGCCACTCGCGCGGGTCGACGACCACCGACAGTCCCGCGGTGCGCCGGATGTGCTCGGCGGCGCGCCGCGGTGCCGCCGGATCGAGGAAGACGAACGAGCGTCCGGACAGCCAGATGCCCAGGGCGTGGACGGCGGCTCCCACCGTCCGGTGCGAGACGACGCCGATTCTGCGGGAGGCCGCGTACTTCTCGTCCGCGGCGATCGCGCGCGCGACGGCGGCGGCCCCGGCCGCCAGTTCGCCGTAGCTGACTCGCTCTTCGCCGCAGATCACCGCTGTGCGCTCCGGATGGCGGCGGGCGTGTTCCAGCACGGCCTCGGAGACGAGCGGCACGGGTTCGGGCAGGCGGGGTCCTGGTATCGCGCCGGATACCCCGGCTTCGGATGTCGTCATGCCGGTGATCCTCGGCAGGGCCATTCCGGGAACCCTCCCGGCCCGGTCCCGAAACACTCCGGGATCCGAACGGGAACGCGCCGGGACCGGGCCGGTAGGGCGCCGGGACCCGCCTCCCCTAGACCTCTTCGTAGGTCGTCGTCCGCACGGTGTCGACGCGGGGGCAGCAGAAGGGCAGGAGAGCGCGTTGTACAGATCATTCGCCGAGAAACTGGCGGAACCCGACCTCATAGACCTGGGGAACGGCATCCATGTGCTGCGGTTCGAGGTCATGAAGGTCACCTCGGTCCGCGCCGCGGTCAGGGACCTGCTGGACCGTGAGGTCGTCCGCCCTGGGCAGACCGTGGTGGACAGCTCCAGCGGTATCTACGGGCACGCGCTCGCACTCGTCTGCCGTGAGTTCGGCCTGAAGTGCCACATCTTCGCCTCCGTGGCGGTCGACGCGGCCATCCGCACCCAGCTCAAGTACCTCGGGGCCACGTACACCCAGGTGCCCTCCTCCGGTGACGACGGCCTCCAGCACGACCAGGAGACCCGGGTCCGGCTGGTCCACACGTACCTGAAGGAGAACCCGGACGCGTACTGGATGCAGCAGTACCACGACGACGTCCACTACATCGGCTACGAGAGCGTCGCGAACACCCTGGTCAAGGAGTTGGGGTCGGCGGGGGTCACGCTGGTCGGCGGGGTCGGCACCGGGGCGTCGACCAGCGCGATGAGCCGCTATCTGAGGGCGTCGGGCAACGATGTCCGGGTGGCCGGGATCCAGCCCTTCGGCAGCCGCTCCTTCGGCTCGGAGGCCATACCGCTGGACGGCTTCATCATCGCCGGGATCGGCAGCGGGATCCGCTTCGCCAACATCGACTACACCGCCTACGACGACATCCACTGGATCAACTTCGACGTCTCCGCGGCCGGTTGCCGCCATCTGCTGTCCACCACCGGCGTCTTCGCCGGGCTCTCCGCGGGCGCCGGATGGCAGGTCGCCCGGCACATCCGCCGGCAGGAGCCGGACGGCGGCCCCGTCGTCTTCCTCGCGGCCGACCCCGGACACCGCTATGTCGACCGGGTCTTCCCGCCCGACGGCCCGCTCGTCCAGGACCCCGAGTACCGGCCGCGGACCATTTCCGAACTGTCCCGGATGACGGGCCCCTGGTCCACGATGCACTGGGCCCGCAGGCCGTACGACGTCCGGGACGATCTGCCGGTCGTCCCGGTCGGCCAGAGCTCCCCGAGGAACGCCGCATGAGCCGGATCGCCGTCATCAACTACGGCCCCCAGCACGACTACGCCGCCATGCTTCCCGAAGTGGCGGACCGGCTCCACGTGTTCAGCCACAACGAGCTGAAGAACACCGAGGGCCTCGCACGCTACGAGTACGTACCCGACTGCGAGTTCGTCCCGTACCCGGAGCTGACGATCCGCCGGCTCGCCGCCGAGCAGCCGTTCACCCACCTCGTCACGGACAACGAGTACGACCTGGAGCGCGCCGCCCGGATCCGCGCGGACCTGGGCATCCCGGGCCAGTCGGCGGCGAGCGCCCTGTCCTTCCGGGACAAGGCGGTGATGAAGCGGGTCGCCGGCGCCGCCGTGCGCGTCCCGCGCTTCGCCCGCCTGGAGACGTTCACCGACCTCACCGGGTTCATCGGGGAGAACGGCTTCCCGGTGGTCGTCAAACCGGTCAAGCAGGGTGGCTCACGCGACATCGTCGTCCTGCGCGACGAGGACGACCTGACCGCGTTCAGCCGCCGGCACTGGCGGGACGACCTGCTGGCCGAGGAGTTCGTCGAGGGCCGGATGTGCCACGTCGACGCGGTGCTGGCCCCCGGCTACCGGTTCGTGGCCGCCTCCCGCTATCTCCGCAGCTGCCTCGGGGTCTTCTCCGGGGAGAACAACGGCTCGGTTCAGCTGCGCCCCGGCGATCCGCTCGCCCGGCGCCTGGAGGAGTTCCTCGACCGGGTGCTGGCGGCCTTCGACACACCGGAGGTCGGCGCCTACCACCTTGAGGTGTTCCACACCCCGGACGACGAACTGGTGCTCTGCGAGATCGCCTCCCGGGTCGGCGGCAACCGCATTCCCGCGCTCACCCGCGCCACCTACGGCGTCGACCTCCACTCCGCCTGGCTGCGCCACTCGGTCGGACTGCCCGTCGAGACGCCGCCCGCCGGCCCGCCCGCCGAGGTGCACGGCTCGGTCTCCGTGCTGCCACAGGGCCGGCCGGTCCGCGCTCCGGAACGGCCGCCTTTCGCCTGGGTGCGGGAGTACCAGGTCAACGAGGGGCTCGCGCCCGGCGCCGTGGCCCAGAACAGCACCTCGCACCTGTGCTTCGTGATCGTCGCCGGCGCCGACGCGGAGCAGGTGGAGGAGCGGCTGCTGGAGACCGAGGCCTGGCTGATGGCCAACCTGGAGCACCTGGACGACGAGGGCCCGGGGGACGAGGCGTCATGAACACCTGGCGCCGGATGTCGTCGGCCGGACGCGTCCTGCTCACGACGGTGCTCCTCACCGGCCTGACGACGTTCATGTTCCTGCCGCTGCTGGCGCTGGAGTTCACCGCACAGGGCGTGCCGGCCGCCCGCACGGGATTCCTCGTCGGACTGCTCGCCTTCTGCGGCCAGGGTTTCTCACTGGTGTCCGGGCTGATCGTGGACAGGTTCGGCACCCGGTCGGTGCTGACGGCGGGCTTCACCCTGCGCATCGGGGGATATCTGCTGCTGGGCGTCGGTCTCGGCGTGGGCGGCCCGGACGGCACCCGGCTCGTGCCGCTCGTCGCCGGTATCGCGGCGATCGGCGTCGGCGGCTCGCTGCTCGGCCTGTCCGTCAAGACCCTGCTGGTCGGCGAGGACGGCGTCGAACCTCGCGAGATGCTCGCGCTGCGTTCGACCTTCGTGAACATCGGTGTGGTGGCCGGACCCGCGCTGGGCGCGCTCGTGTACCCGCTGGGCTTCGGCTGGATCCTGGGCGCCTGCGTGCTCTCCCACCTGCTGCTCGGCATACGGCTGACCGTGCGCCCGGTGCGGCGGGCGGCGCCCGGACCGCGGACCCCGGGGAAGGACACGGCGGCCCGTGCGGCCGGTGACGGCTGGGGGCTGTGGCAGTGGCTGCCGCTGTGTCTGCTCGGCGTCGCGTACTGGGCGATCTACAGCCAGCTCAACGTCGTCATGCCCATCACCGCCGAGCGGACGACCGGGAGCACGGCCGCGATCTCGGTCGTCTTCATCGTCAACGGCGCACTGGTGGTGCTGTGTCAGTACACCCTGCTGCGCCATGTGTTCCGCCGGACCGAGGCACGCACCCTCCTGCTCGCCGGCTTCCTGGCCTTCGCCCTCGCCTACGCCGTGTTCATCCCGCTCACCGGCTGGTTCTCGCTGTTCGTGTTCGTCCTGCCGGTCACCTTCGCGGAGATGCTGATCTCGCCGAGCCTGGACGAACAGGCGGTCAGGGCGAGTTCGCCGCTCCGTACCGGACTCGCCCTCGGCACGATGAGCGCCGTCGGCGCGGTCGGCAGCCTGCTCGGTTCCAGCATGGGCGGCTATCTGCTCCAGTCCCTCAGCGGCGGCAGCGGCATCTGGCTGGTGCTCGTCTCCCTCTCCCTCTGCGCGGCGCTGACCAGTCTCCTCCTACCGAAAGCGCGGGCCCAGCATGGCTGACGCACCGGACACCGACCTCCGCACCCCGACGGCGGTCCTGCTCAATCCCCGGGACCGGGTCATCGACGCGGCCCTGAAGCTCGGCTGCGCGATGGTCGTCGTCGGCGACCCCACCGCACCCCTGCCGGACAACGCGCCCGGCGAGCCGCTGCGCAGCGCCTGGATCGAGGATCCCGGTGAACTCGTCGAGCTGCTACGGGAGTTGGACCTGCCCGCGCCGGTCAGCTGTTTCGGCTTCGGTGAACTCGGCTGTGCGGCGGCCGCGGTGGTCAACGAGCGGCTCGGCTGGCCCGGCAACCCTCCCGGCGCGCTGGCCGCCTTCAAGGACAAGGCGCGGCTGCGGGCCGTGGTCGGCGACCGGGCCGGGGCGCCGGTCGCCCACGCCCTGTGTACCGGCAGGGACCAGATCCTTCCCGCGACCGAACGGATCGGCTTCCCCTGCGTGGTCAAGCCGGTGGACGGCACGGGCAGTTCGGGCGTGCGGTACCTGGCGGACCGCGCGGAGGCCGAGGCCTTCGTGACCGGCTCGGCGGAGTTCACCACGCCCCACCTGGTCGAGGAGTTCCTGGCCGGCACCGAGTACTCCGTCGAGGCGGTCACCTCGCCCGAGGGTCACCGCGTCCTGGCCGTCACCGAGAAGGCGACCACGGGCGCCCCGCACTTCGTGGAGACCGGGCACACCCTGCCCGTGACGCTCGGCCCCACCGCCGAGGAGTCGATCGCCGAGCTGGTCACCGCCGTGCTGGACGCCGTGGACTACCGCTACGGGCCCTCGCACACCGAGGTCATGCTGACCGCCGCCGGACCCCGGCTCATCGAGTCGCACGGGCGGCCCGGCGGCGACCGCATCAGCGACATGCTGGACCTGGCCCTCGGCGAGGACGTCTTCGCCCAGATGATCGCCGCCGTCCTCGGCCTCGAACCGCTCCCGGCCGGCCCCCGCAGAAGGGTCGCCGGCATCCGGTACGTCAACTTCGACCGCATGGTCCCGCTGCACGGCATCAGCACCGAACTCGTCGCCTCGCTGCCCGGCGTCGCGGAGGTGCACATCAGCGTGCCCGCGGGCGTGATCCCGCCGGAGGTCCGCAGGTCGGGCGACCGGCACGCGTTCGTGGTCGGCACCGGGGACACCCGCGAGGAGCTGGAGAACAACCTCGCCCGAGCGGTCCGGACCCTCACGGCGGGATCGAAGCCCGCTTGACCGCCCGGACCCCGCACTCCGTCCACCCGACCCACCCGACCCACCCGACTCACAGAACAAGGTGCATCCGTTGCCGTACAAGATCCTGGTCCTGGTCTCCGGGGCGTCCACCTTCGAGCTGAACAACCACTCGATCATTCCCAGTGCCCTCCACCGTGAGGGCCACGAGGTGCACATCGGTGACATCGACACCCTGAGCGTGCACGACTCCGTCGTCGTCTGCGACCGGGTGCGGCTGAGCGAGGAGTTCACCAGCGGCGGCAGCTTCCCCGAGCTGAGCCTGCCGTACGCGTCCGCTGAGGAGTTCGACCTCGTGTGGGTCCTGGCCGGCACGCACCCGGAGTCGGGCACCGACTCCTTCCAGCTGCTGTGGCTGCTCAACCAGCGGGTGCCGTTCGTCAACGACGCGTCCGCGCTGTTCTACCTGAACACCAAGATCAACCTGGGTGCCGTGGTCCCCGCCGAGCACCTCCCGGTCTCGTACGTCTCGAACGACTTCGACCAGCTCAACAGGCTCGTCGAGGCCGACGGCGACCGCTCCTGGGTCGTGAAGCCGACCAACGGCGGCTGCGGGGCGGACGTGTTCGTCGTCAACAAGGGCGACCGCAACCGTTCGGCCCTGCTCGCCAACGCCACCGGCAACGCGGCGTCCCGCTACGGGCGTTACGGCCGTGACGTCATCGGCATGGCCAAGCGGCACACCGCGGTCCAGGAGTACATCCCCAACATCCGTACCAACGAGAAGCGGGTCATCCTCGCGGGCGACGTCCCCGTCTCAGGGTTCCTGCGCTTCCACCCGGAGAACGACCACCGGTCCAACGCCACCCTGGGCGCGGGCTTCGCCGCCCTCGAACTCACCCCGGAGGAGGACGAGTTCGTCCGCGCGCTGGGCAAGCGGATGACGGACCTCGGGATCTTCTACTCGGGCATCGACCTGGCGTTCCCGTACGTCATCGAGGTCAACATGGTGAACCCGGGCGGGCTGAGCTACCACTACCGGGCGACCGGCGAGGACAGGTCCTCGGAGGCCGTCAACACCGTGCTCGCGGCGCTGCGGACCGCCGGGAAGCTGTCATGAGCGGGGTCGTCACGCACGCCGGTGCCGTCGAGGGCCGGGCGGCCGGGCCCGACGCGTGGTCCTGGCTGGAGCCGCGCGCCCTCGCGGCCTGGGACGAGTTCGCGGCGACGCCCGCCGCCGAGGCCGACCGGGAGTGGTTCACCGAGCGGCTGCGCCGGCCCGTCTGGCGCCACCAGTACCCGCCGCACGCCTTCACCGCCGAGGCGGCACGCACGGTCGAGACGGTCGGGGTACGGCTCGCCGAACTGATCTCGGGCTTCCCGCGCCGCGTCTTCGGCGACGACCTGGCGGCGTGGGCCGGCTATCTCGGCCTGCCGGACGAGGACGCGGCCCTGATGACCGAGGCGCTGGACCGGCCCCGGCTGCGCCGGGTCGCCACCGCCTTCATGCGGCCCGACCTGGTCGTCACCGACGCGGGACTGAAGCTCGTCGAGCTGAACGTGGCCGCCTCACTGGGCGGACTCAGCACGCTCGCCCCGTACACCGGCGCGACCCGCGACTCGCGGTACGCCGCCTTCCTCGCCGGGCGCGGACTGCGGCTGGACGGCCCCGACACGGCGCGGGTGTGGCTCGACGTCTTCGCCGGGCTCACCCGGGCGCGCGGCGACGGGCCGCTGCATGTCTTCGAGGCCACCGCCAACCCGGCGGACCTCGACGGCGGCCGCCGGTTCTTCGTCGACATGATCCGCTCCGCGGGCCACGACATCAGCTGCGGGCTGATCACCGAGCTGGAACTCACCGACGACGGGGCCCACTTCCGGGGCAGGCGGGTGGACGCCGTCTTCACCGCGTACACCTGGCACGAGACGAAGAACTTCGTGCCGCCCGCGCTGACCCGTGCGCTGATGGAGCTCGACACGGCCGGGAAGCTGGACTTCATCGGCTCGCCCGCCGCCGCGCTCCACGACAACAAGGCGAACCTGGCCCTGCTCCACGACCCCGGGTTCCAGGGCCTGCTGACCGACGAGGAACAGGCCCTCGTCCGGACGTACGTGCCGGAGACCTTCCGCTTGCGGCCGGAGACCCTCGACCGCGCGGTCGAAGGACGCGAGCGGCTGCTCTGCAAGCCCGCCTCGGCCTACGGCGGCAAGGACCTGGCCTTCGGTTTCCTGGCCGAGGACGACCGGGCCTGGGCGGCGGAGCTGAGGGAACGGCTCGCGGACCCGCGCGAGCGCCATGTGCTTCAGGAGCGGGTGCGGCCGTCCGTGGTCGGGGTGCCGGGCGTCAGGCCGTCCGGCGGGCGCGAAGTGGTGCTGGCACCGCTGGTGTTCGGCGGCCGTTTCGCCGGCGTGTTCATGCGCCAGGCCCCGGTGCGGCCGGGGTCGGCGATCAACGCGTCGAGCGGCGCGGAGTCGTCGGCGGTACTGACTCTGGGCGGTTAGCTCCGCCGGCCCCTCGCCCCTCATCCCTGTTGTCCCGCACCTCCGTTGTCCCCCATCCCCGTTGTCCGTCCCCCATCCCCGTCGTCCGTCGTTTTTCACGTGAAGGAGACCGGCCCATGCTGCGCATCGCCGTCCCCAACAAGGGTTCCCTGTCCGGGCCCGCCGCCCAGATCCTGCACGAGGCCGGCTACCAGCAGCGCAAGGACGGCAAACAGCTGGTCCTCGTCGACCCCGAGAACGACGTCGAGTTCTTCTACCTACGGCCCCGGGACATCGCGATCTATGTCTCGTCCGGCCGGCTGGACCTCGGCATCACCGGCCGCGACCTGCTGCTGGACGCGGGCACCAACGCCGAGGAGATCCTGCCGCTCGGCTTCGCCCGCTCGACCTTCCGGTACGCGGCCCGGCCGGGCACCGCGAGTGAGATCGCCGACTTCGACGGCCTGACCATCGCCACGTCGTACGAGGGCATCGTCGCCAAGCACCTGGCCGACCAGGGGGTGGTGGCCTCCGTCGTCCATCTCGACGGAGCGGTGGAGACGGCGATCGAACTCGGTGTCGCCCAGGTGATCGCCGACGTCGTCGAGACCGGTGCCAGTCTGCGCAACGCGGGCCTGGCGGTCGTCGGCGAGCCGATCACGACGTCGGAGGCGATCGTCGTCCGCCGCGCGGGCGCGGACGCCTCCGACCCGTCCGTACGGCAGTTCGTCCGCCGCCTCCAGGGCGTCCTCATCGCCCGCGCCTACGTGATGATGGACTACCACTGCCGCGCCGGGCAGTTGGAGCGGGCGATCGCCCTCACCCCGGGGCTGGAGTCGCCGACCGTGTCGCCGCTGCACACGGAGGGCTGGGTGGCCGTCCGCGCGATGGTCCCGGGGAAGGAGGCACAGCGGATCATGGACGGCCTCTACGAGCTGGGGGCACGGGCGATCCTGACCACCGCCATGCACGCCTGCCGGCTGTGATGCCCGAAGTCCGTTCGGCGGATGAGGAATCGGCAGCGCGGGAACAGGATTCGGGCCGCGATGTGAACCGGCGCCGGAGCAACCGGCCGACCTGAGGCGCCACACGATCGGGAGGCGCAGGCCGAGTTCCTCGGGGGCAGCGGCCCGGCACGGCGAATGTCGCGGAGGTCACCGCCTGCGACGCGGATCGGGTCGGCCAACCGGCGGTCCGTACGGCCCAGTTCGACGTGGACCTGCTCCGCCGCACTCCCGCCGGCGTGCGCGAACTCGGCGCCGACCGGTGAAGACTGCCTGAACTGCGGAAACGCGGAGTATGGCTGCGCGCCCCCGGCGGGGCACCGACAGCATCTGTACGATCGCGTAGCCGCCGTGAGCTGGTGCTTTCCGGAACGGTGGCCGTGCCGCCTCAGCGCCGACCGTGGGCAGGCTGCTGCGGAGAACGGTTTCAGTCCGCAGGCCAATGCCAAGCCCCTTGAGGGCGCTCAACACCCCGACCGGGACGCGCAGTTCCGGTACATCAATGACCAGGTCAAGGGCCATCAGGCGGACGGCGAGCCGGTGGTCAGTGTGGACACGAAAAAGAAGGAAGTCGTCGGGGAGTTCAAGAATGCGGGACGTCAATGGCGGCCGGCCGGTGAACCCGTGCGGCTTGACGTCCATGACTTCCCCGGTGGTGCACTGGGCAAGGCCCTGCCCTACGGCATCTACGACCTGGCGGCGGACACCGGCTGGGTGAACGTCGGTACGGATCACGACTCCGCAGCCTTCGCGGTCGAATCGATCAGCTGTTGGTGGGGCGGGCAAGGACGTCTCGACTATCCGCAAGCCAGACGTCTGCTGATCACCGCCGATGCCGGCGGCTCCGCCGCCCGGACCGGCCTGGCCGTCACGGTCTGCCACATGCCGCCGGGCACATCAGAGTGGAACAGGGTGGAACATCGGCTGTTCTCCGCGATCACCATGAACTGGCGCGGCAGACCGCTGAACAGCCACGAGGTCGTCGTGCAGTCCATCGCCGCGACCACCACCCGCACCGGTCTCACCGTCCACGCCGAACTCGACACCGGCGCCTGTCCCACCGGTGTGAAGGTCAGCGACGCTGAGCTGAACGCAGTGCCGGTCACCGGACATGCCTTCCACGGCGAATGGAACTACACCGTGCACCCCCACCCCGCCAGCCCGACAGGCACCACCGGACCAACGCCCGGGCCGACGGCGGTCTTCGACCGCGGTGCTCTGTCACATCCCGCGCTGACCGGCATGACCTGCACCGCACTGACCGAGACCCTGACCGCCGACTGGCAGACGCTGCAGAAACAGGACCCCGCCGCCCGACGCGACGGCGGCGAGCGACGCAGGGCCCCGGGCGGCGGCCGCAAAGCCAAACTCGACCTGGCCGACCGGGTCCTGGTCACCGTGCTGCAACAAAACCTCGCCCTGCCGCCCACCGCGCTGGCCCACCTCTTCGCCGTCACACCAACGTGTTGATTCTTTACGGGCCCTAAGTCTCCGGGAGCGCAGCGAGCGGGCGCGAGGGCCGGACGGCCGCGAGGAGCATCAGGACGAGGGCGGTGGCTCCGAATGCAGCGTGGGCGGTGACCACGGCACGGACAGGTGGCACATCAAGGCCTCTTGACTTCCCAGAACGGGAGAACGAGCCATATGCGGCAACCACAGCATCGTCCGTACCCGGCCGGAGCCGAGGCCCGCCCCTGCATCGCATCAGGGATGAACAGCTGCTTGCCGGCCATCGTTTCGCAGACCTGTCGGAAGGTCCATTTTGGGGCCCTGACAGTCGTCAGCGCGTGCCGTAAGGTTCTGACTACTGTGTGCCACAGTAGGGGGACATTGGGGGGCTTTCGTGCTCGATGCGAAGCAGCATCAGGGCAAGTTCGGCGAAGACTACGTTCGTGTGCTGGCCTCTGCGGCAGGCCTGATCGTCCTGCAAGGCGATCTCGACGCGGACGGGGTCGACCTCGGGTTCCGCGCCACCGGCCGCTACGGACGGACGCTGTCACCCACTGTCGAGGCTCAGATCAAGACATGGTCGAAGCCGTCCGTGTCGTCCGGCCACCTGAACTTCCGCGGGCTCAACGAGCGGCAGTTCAACAAGCTCGCCGGTCCCGACTTCACCGTGCCCCGGTTTCTGTTCGTCATCTGCGTCCCCGCCGACAACCAGGCGTACGCGGCCATGAGCACCGACGGTGTGCTGCTCCGCCACCTTGGCTACTTCGTCTCGCTTCGCGCCGAGGAGCCGATCAAGAACCCCGACCGTGACCGATGGCGTCCGGTCAGAGTTCCGACAGCGAACGTGCTCACCGCCGCCTCACTGCGCCGGCTCACCGAGACGCAGTCCGACTGGTAGGGGACCGATGACGATTCCGCTGAAGGTCGACGACATCGCCAGCTATCTGGCGGAAACGGGCTGGGAGCGGGATCCACAAGGCTGGCGCGGAGCGAGTGTGTGGCAACACCCGGGCGACTACGAGGTGTTGGTACCCGCTCGCGACGGCATGGGCGACAACGACCGTCGATTACGGGAGATCCTGCGCTGTCTGTGCGCGCTGGAGGACCGGCCGGTGAGCGACATCGCCCTGGAGATCGCCAGACCGCAACTGGACAAGCAGTCCTTCCGCACGTTTCCCACCGGCCACGACCCCGGCTACACCTCGCTGCTTCTGGGTACGCAGACGGTGCTGGGTGTCCGCAACCTCCTGACGGCGGCGGCGCGCACCGTCGTGCAGGGTCCGCACTTCGCCTTCGCCGGCCGGCAACCGGGGGTGGTGGGCGACCTCTTGCGCGCAGCCGAACTCGGCCCCTCCCGCGCCGGGAGCTACGTCGTCGAGATCCGGGTGGCGGCGGACGCGACGGCCCGAACCCCGAGCGGGGAGCAGGTCACCGGTCGGGCCGTGCTGGTCCAGATGCTCGAGGCGGTGAGCGCGGCCCAGGCAGCCGTGGCGGCGGACGCGCCCGCGGCCTTCGACGAGACCGTCACGGCCGGTGTCTCCGCGGATCTGTGCAAGGCGCTCAGTGAGCTCTCCGGTTTTGACCGGAGCGAGCCCTTCGAGATCGGCTTCCGGTGGGCGCGCTCGCAGCCACTTGATGTGCCGTCACGCGTCGTCGCGTTCCCGGAGACCTCGGGATCGCTTCTGCACGCCGCGTCCCTGCGGCTTCGCGGCCTCAACGCCACCGGTGCCGCGACGGTCTCCGGTGTGGTCGAGGGGCTGCATGACGACTCCTCCGGCAACGACCGGTGGCGGATCAAGGTCCGCGGTGAGTTGCGCACCGAGCACGCCGAACTGGTCCGGCGGGCCGTCTGGGTGCGGCTCCCGGACCAGGCCTCGTACGACCGTGCGATCACCGCGCATCGGGAACGGCAGGTGATCACCGTCGTGGGCGAGTTGTCCAGCATGACCGGCCGGGTGGAACTGGTGCCCAGGCGGGGGTTCGACATCTGACCGGATTTCGGCTCATCGAGGAGGGGTACTGTGCCGACGGAATTGACTGTACGGGATCATGCATCGCTGTTCGCCCTGATGGTGGTCGCACGGCCGGTGACCAACCGTGAACTGCGCGAACTCGCCGGCCTGGAGATCACCGCGGCGGTGCGACGGCGAGTGAACCAGGATGCCGAGCGGATCGTGACCAGGAAGCACGGTGCGGTCAACACGCACCAGCTCACGTCCGCGGGCCGGACCTGGTGCGAGTCCGCTCTGGTGGCCGGACGCCCGGACGGAGCGAAGTTTCCGGCCGGGGTGCTCTATGCGGTGCTGGACAACGTCGGACAGTACCTGGCCCGCTCCGGCACCAAGTTCGGCGAGTTCTTCCAGCCCGACGTCGAGGACTGGATCCGCGCGGTCTACACGGAACTCACCGTCCGCCGGGAACCGGGCAGCTGGGTCAGACTGTCGGCGCTGCGCCCATGGCTCGAGAATCTGCCGCGAGGGGCCGTCGACGCCGAACTCGACCGGATGATCGAGCAGCCCGACGTACAACTGATGGGCGAGCTCAACCAGCGCACGCTCAGCGACGGGGATCGCGGAGCCGCCGTCGACATCGGCGGCGAACCCCGCCACCTGCTGCGGATCGGACCGGCGTGAACGGGGAACTCACCGCCCTGGAGACGCTGTACATCAACACCGCGCTGACCCAGGAAGAGATCTGGACACCGGTGACCTCCTACCACGTCGACGGCCTTCATCCCGAGGTGTTCCGGCGGCTGGGGAGGGCGATGAGCGCCGTCGAGCGAGCCCACTCGCCGGTTGCGACCGTGGTGCGTGGCGAGAGCGGCTCGGGCAAGACGCATCTGCTCGGCTGGACCCGCCACGAGATCCAGGAGCGCGGCGGCTCCTTCTTCTACGTCAAGCTCGTCACCGGCCGGAACTTCTGGGAGAGCGCCGCCGACAGTCTCGTCGACAGTCTCTACCGGGAGGACGAGGGCGGCCAGGAACAACTGATTCGCCTGCTCGACGAGCTTTCGCGCCAGGCTCGCCTCGACACGGACACCCATACCGCCGTCACTGGACGGCGCGAGTTGACGCGCGCCCATGTCGATGCGTTCGTTCGGGGGATCCGGACCATCGACCGGCAGGTGGGCAACGAGGCCGCGGACACGGCCCGCGCGCTGGCGCTCATAGCCTCCACCGGCGATTCCGTGGAGATCGGCAGGGCCTACTTCGCGCTCAACGACGACGACGGGGACAAGCGCGCCGCCTGGGGGATGTCGCCGGGCGGGCGACCGGCTCAACTCGTCCTCCGCGATCTGACGCGACTGTTCGCCCTGGTCGGACCGCTGGTGTTCGCCTTCGACCAGCTCGACACCCTGGTGTCCGCCGCGGAGACGTCGTCGCTGACGTCGGCCCCTTCCGGCGAGGGCCGGGCCGCGAAGCGGCTGAGCAGCGAGATCGCCACCGGCCTGATGGAACTGCGGGAGGAAGCCCGCCGGACCCTGATGGTCGTGGCGTGCCACGAGGACACCTGGGAGCAGATTTCCCGGGCGGCCGTCCGGTCCGCCCTGGACCGGTTCGAGGTTCTGCCGACGCTCGGCGCGATTCCCGACGAGGCCACCGCCGCCGCCATCGTCAGCAGCCGCTTTCGGGCCTCCTACGAGTCGGTGGGGTTCACTCCGCGGTATCCCACCTGGCCGGTCACCTCGGCGGCACTGGCCGAAGCCCCACACCGTTACACCGCACGGCGGCTGCTCATCCGAGTCCAGAGGCACATCGAGGCGTGTCTACAGACCGGCACGGTGGCCGAACTGATCTCCCTGGCAGGCGCGGAGCCCACGGCAGCCGCACCGCCCGCACCGGCGAGGGCCGTCAACCTGAGCGCCCTGACGGAGTCCTTCGACAAGCTCCGTGCCGAGGCGGACGACCTCGGGCCGCTCGACCCCACGACCGAGGACGGGTTCATGCCCGCTCTGCTGGACGTGGGGCTGCGGAGTCTGGTCAGGGAACTGGGTGCCGACGAGACGCGGTTCTCCATCGAGACCGACTTCGGCCGCAAGGCGGCGTTGCACGCCCGGTTGCGCTATGTCGTGGACGAGGCCAGCGAGAACGAATTCCACTGGTCCTTCCGGGCGATCGCCGCGAACAACGCCATCGCCGCCCAGAACCGGATCCGTAACGCGGCCGTGGAGGCCGGCCTGACGGCCGACCTGGCGAGCCGCCGGCTGATTCTGCTGCGGAACATGCCGTACCCGAGCGGCCCCAAGACCAAGGACATCAAGGACGACTTCGAGGCGCGGGGCGGGGTGTCGTTACCGATCGGCGCCGCCGACCTCCGGACCCTGGCCGCCCTCCGGGCCATGCTCGACGACCGTACGTCGGGCCTGGACGAATGGCTGCGACAGGATCGCCCCGCTTCCCGCATCGAGGTCTTCGCGCCGGTGCTGGGAGACTTACGGCAGCATCTCGGCATCGCGACCACGGAAGTCGGCTCCAGGGTGGCGGCGGATGCGGCGGGCATACCGGAGGGCGCCGAGCCCGCTCGTACCGAAATCGTCGTCGGAACCACGGTCCGTGGCGGCCGTTCGTTTGCGATACCCATGGAACGACTCCGGATGCACACCGCGGTGGTGGGCGCGGCGGGATCGGGCAAGACGGTCCTGATCAAGCGACTTGTGGAGCAGTGCGCTCTACGCGGCGTCTCGGTGATCGTGCTGGATCCGAACGACGACCTCGCACGGCTCGGCGACCCCTGGTCGCGCCCACCGAAGGGTTGGACGGACGACCATGAGCGCGAGGCCCGACGCTATTTCGCGGATGTCGAAGTGGTGGTGTGGACACCGGGTCTGAACCGGGGACGTCCGATCTCCTTCTACCCGCTTCCCGACTTCGGTCCCGTCCTTGACGACGAGGACGACTTCCCCCGTCTGGTCAGGTCGACCGTGACCTCACTCGCGCCACATGCCGGTGTACGCGGCAGCAGTGCTCGCGCGACCCAGCAGCTGGGGGTCCTCAAACGTGCCCTCGAACGGTACGCGCGCGACGGCGGCAAGACCCTGGCCGGCTTCGTCGAGCTGCTCGCCGAGCCTCCGAGCGACATCGTGAACAGCAGGACCAGTCGCTTCGCGGTTCAGATGGCGGACACGCTGGAAGCCGCGATGGAGACCGACCCGCTGTTCGGGGAGTCCGGCGCACCCGCCGATCCCGGCATGCTCCTGATCCCGTCGCCGGGGAAGGCCGCCCGTATCTCGGTGATCAGCTTCATCGGCCTGTCCGGCGACGGACCGGCCCAGTTCGTCAGCCGCCTCCAGGCGACCTTGTTCTCATGGTTCAGGGCGCACCCGGTCGGCGACCGTGCCCTGGGCGGGCTGCTGGTGATGGACGAGGCGCAGAACTTCGTGCCCTCCGGTGCATCGAATCCGAGTACGGACAGCACGGTCGAACTCATCCGCCAGATACGCAAGTACGGACTCGGGATAGTCCTCGCCTCACAGCTCCCCAGGGGGATCCACAACCAGGCGCTGGGCAACACCGTGAACCAGTTCATCGGCCGACTCACAGGACCCGCGCACATCGAGGCCGCCCAGA
>Ga0307510_10001821_pt1 | contig 23845 bp, 17 predicted proteins | sample 12_EM_MG_FD_207224 | JGI IMG/M metagenome (GOLD analysis project Ga0307510, IMG submission 207224) | Populus trichocarpa ectomycorrhiza microbial communities from riparian zone in the Pacific Northwest, United States - 12_EM | ecosystem: Host-associated > Plants > Roots > Unclassified | place...
CCTAGGACTCACGCGTGAGTCAGTTCGACTCGGAATGACTCCATACTTTGTACGATGACTCTTTACTAGTACGGGTACTAGTAGTATTAGGCTCGAGTCATGGCAGCTGCCCAGATGTATATAAGTCAACCTTATATTCTAGAGTTGGGCCTTAAGCCTGACTTGGTTTAATCCCAAGTGTTGTAGCTTCCACCACGCTTTCAGTTTTCGCCCGCATCCCTTCTAAGTCGTCTCGAACATCGTCGAGACTCTCTTCTACATCTTTCATTATCACCACTAGTGTCTTGCACGCGTGCAGACCCATCATACTAGCGCATCCAAGGGCCAGTGTTCGCTACCTGCGATCCCTTGAAGTACAAGTCCTGCTGCCGTTATACAAACCCGTGCACGTCGCACCTTAGGGTCCTTGGCCCTTAACACAAGTCAGGCTTTCCACCCAGGCTCCGCAGAGCATCACAGACATCATCTACCCTGGCGGGTATACAACTCATCGGAGAATTAGACAACACTCACAAGCGTGTACAAAGAAGACAAGCAGACAACCTCCCTAACCACGTTAAAGGACAGGCATACTTCGAATCACATCCCAGACTCAGGGGAAGAGCAAACCCAGACACAGGCTACTATATCAGCACAGGCACAGATAAACTTGCTGTAGAATTCGTCACAGCAAACGGAGAAGACAACTGGACACAACTCGGAAGAGAAACAGACGGCACCTGGTACACTACCAAAGAAGCTCTTGTTCCCAAAGAAAATAGGCTACTAGGCTGGTGGAATACCAACGATTCCCAACACCCAGACTTCTTTATACATCACCCAGAACACGCACCAGCACCCCCAGAAGAGACACTTGCAGGAGGTCTTCACCACATCGCCACACTCCAAGGAGCGAATCCATTCACTCCGCAGACACCTATCCTACCCCAGATTGAAACAGCAGCCACTCAGGGCATTGCTATCCCCATTAACATCGCACCAATCGCATCCACACTCCCAGTCACATCCACAAACACACCAGTCTTACCCCCAGCTCAACCAGTCGCACCAAGTGCACCAGTAATCGTTGCTACCTCAGGATCAAACACACTCACATACATCCCACCTACCATGTCAGGACAAACAGGAGGATCGGGACTAGGAGGCGCAGCAAGCATAGCAGCCACTACAGGTGGAACAGGACAAACCATCACAGTCGCAGCAGCATCATCCAATGGCGGACTCAAAGGCACCCTACCTCCCCACTTCAGCAGAGACAGAGACACTAGTCACAACTTCCTAGTCAACTTCGGCATCTTCAGGTTCACTAACAGGAACAACGATGCTATGAGCAACCCAGCCACACGCGTCACTACGGCACTTACCTACATGGGTGGAATTCTAGTCGACCCATGGAAGGAACAACAGATGACGGAACTCCAGACATGCATTACTGGAGGAACCGCGGACACAGACAAAATCCACTGGACGACCTTCAAACAGGCATTCAAAGACACATTCTATAACACCAACATCAAAGCAGAGGCCTACCAGAAACTAGAGAACCTCAAAATGAAAGACAACTTGGACGTCTTCATATCCGAATTCAAAAGATATGTCACCGCCTCAGGGATAGACATCAATTCGCATGGCATCATCCACTTGTTCAAAAAGGGACTTGCCCCCGGTCTAACCACAGCCATAATAAACAGTCAAGGATACGACCCGAGGAATCCTTGGACCACATTCCAACCATGGGAAGACACTGCACGCGCCTGTAACCTCAGATGGAAGCACACCCAAGAATTTAAAACCAATTTACGCCAAGGATACTATGCTGCACTTGGCCAGAAATCCTGTGGACCACAGCAGCAGTCACGCAGAGGAGGAGGACAATGCCTCACCACATCCCAAGGAGGACACCATATGGATGTTGACACTACCATTGCTACCAACATTACCGGTAGAGGACCAGAACTTTCTGAAGCCAAGAAAGCAGAGTTACAAGCCAACAACTCTTGCTTCTACTGTTTCAAAAGAGGACACTGTGCCAAAGATTGTCGCAAGAAACAAGCGGACCGCACCCAGAGCAGCGGAAGCACCGCTAACACCAGTAACCAGACCCGCACCAGGGAAATCACCATAAATGACATCACCCCAAAGCTCGTCAACGAAATGATTAGGAGCGATGCATTCCAAGCCATGGATGAAGAATTCAAACTCTCCTTCTTGGAGGACGCCATCCTAGGGAACACCCCATCGGGTTTTTAAAGGGCCCTAAACTAGCCGCTATAGCTAGGGCCATCGGTCTCAATAGTGTGTACATTAGTCGACTCAATCACATTCAAATAAATTTCATTCTATCACACTATCAAGGACAAGTGGAAGAAACAGCACTATTAGACACTGGTGCTACAGAAAACTTCATTGACTACAAAACTGTCGCTAGGCTTAGGCTGGGAACTCAGAAACTAACTATCCCCAGACCTGTATTCAATGTGGACGGAACTAATAACCGTCACGGAACCATCACTCACGTATGCGACCTTATGGTCAAACAAGGAAACCGAAAGGAACGACAACGCTTCTATGTCTCAAATCTAGGCAGAGACAGATTTATCTTAGGCTATCCCTGGTTCCGCGCCTTCACCCCAGATATCGACTGGACTAATGCTCAGTTACGCAGACCACAAATCAAAATGGAGACGCTTAAACTCGAAACCTTCCAGAAACTCAAAAAGTACAAAGACAAACTCTTAGAGCGCATCACTATAGCCCGCGCGCAGTGTATTCCGCGGTCGGGAGTAACTCCTGTGGAAATACAGGAAGGCCCAGCAGAAATCAACCACACACATAACGCAATCGAAATGGCCCATAAGTATACAACGGAACATGGGAAGGAGGAAGTCAAACTCCTGGAGGAATTCAAACGTCACACACTACTATTTTCGGATGAAGAGGCCAACAAATTCCCGCCCTCATGCAGAGAAGGAGACCACAAAATCGAACTAATGGACACCGCACCAGCCAGCTTTAACTGCAAAGTCTACCCCTTGTCCCGCAAAGAACAGGAAGCGGAGGACAAATTCCTGGACGAAAACTTGGCAAAAGGCTACATCGTACCATCCCACTCTCCCTACAGCTTTTCGACCTTCAGCATCCCTAAGAAAGACTCAAAGGAAACCTGGTATATCATCGACTATAGACCCCTCAATGCTGTTACCCGCAAAGACGTCACACCACTCCCAAACCTCACACAGTGCATCCAAGACTTGCAAGGGATGGAAGTATTCAGCAAATTCAACATCAGATGGGGCTATAACAACATCCGGATCAAGGAAGGCGACAAGTGGAAGGGAGCATTCAAAACGCGCCGCAGCCTTTACGAACCAAAGGTCATGTTCTTCAGCATGTCAAACTCCCCAGCCAGCTTCCAACGATTTATGAACAGTATCCTCGAAGAGCTCTACAAGCACTTCGAGAGGAAAGGCATACACAACATCAGGGAAATATTCAAGAACTACATGGACGACTGTGGCATTGGCACATTACTCAAGGACCTAGCGCTACACATCGAGATCATCCACTTCCTATTCGATCTACTCGCAAAGCACAGACTCCACCTCAAACTGTCAAAATCGGTCTTCTTACAGCCACAAATGGACTTCCTTGGCGTTAGAATCTCAAAAGAAGGCGTCACCATTGATCCGGCTAAAGTCGCAGGGCTACGCGACTACCCACATGACATACTCAATCTTAGGCAGGCCAGAGGATTCCTAGGCATCGCTGGATACCACAGAATGTTCTGCAAGAATTTCTTGATCATCGCCGCACCTATTACTAAGCTTACAGGCAAGGACGTCCCATTTGAATGGGGACCAGCACAACGCGAAGCACAGGACAAAATAATCACGCTCATAACCAGTTCACCAGTACTAGTCAAACCAGACCCTTCCAGGCAATTCGAGCTAGAAGTGGACGCTTCACAAATAGGCACAGGGGCGATCTTATACCAAAGAGATCCACCAACTACATGCGCAAACGGCACAGAGAAACCAGGACCACGCAGACCAGTGGGATTCCATTCCCAAAAATTCACCACAACTGAGCAAAACTACCCTATCTACAACCGCGAATTCCTAGCCATCATGAGGGGACTTCGCTGCTGGACGCACTTGCTCAAAGGAACTCATATCCCCGTCCTGGTATACACAGATCACGCCAATTTGCGCTACTATAGAGACCCCCGGAAGATTGGCCCGCGCGTTGCTGGTTACATACCTGAGCGCGAACAATACAACATCTTACTGGAATACAAACCTGGAGCAACAAACAGAGCAGACGCCTTATCTAGGTGACCAGACTATGAAGGACCAAACCCAGATAATAATGAAGTGCTCGTATGGCCAGACCAATACTTCTGCAAGCAACACACCTCTATGGTCGGGAGTCACCCCAGAGACGGGCAGCCCAGTGGAGAAGAGACACATATCTGCGTCTTCAACATAGACAGTATCCATGACAACTGGGACAGCAAAGTCAAAACAGGACAATATCCGCACCAATCAGAACTCAAGCAATGGGCACCATTACATAACCTCACCCTATTGGACGGGACCCACTGGCATCACAGGACCGCCTTGGTTGTTGTGGCAGACAACGCGCTTAGGAGGGGGGTAATTTCCCTTTTCCACGATCATGTGACAGCTGGCCATCCCGGGATTACCAAGACACTGCAGCTTCTCTCGCAATACTACTGGTGGCCGAACATGAAAACATTCATTACTGAATACATCAAAGGATGCGCTACCTGCCAGATGACAAAAGTTAACACCCATCCTGCCCATCCACCACTGTTCCCCATTACTCCCGCAGAAAACACTCGCCCCTTTGAAACAGTCGCAATGGATTTCATCACTAAACTCCCACAGTCAGGTGGATACAACACCATTCTCACGGTCACGGACACAGATTGTGTCACAGTCAGACCACCGTGTCAGATCGAGTCAGGGATCTCGGGGTTCAGCGATCTCGGACGAGATTGCAAAGATGGATTTCGGAGAGGGGTCGTTCCTAATAAGGAAGTTGGTCATGTGAGACGTCACGTGACAAGAGTGATGACGAGTGAAGATTACGCAAGTCGACGTGACTTGGAATCGAGCGAGACACTAACACGTGATCTCGAGACGTATAGAGTCAAAGGCAATTAGCAGCAGAAGCTGACTAATGCAAGAGGGATTCATTCGATAGAAGCCGCACGCGTTCAATAGTGAGATGAGACTGTCAAAGTCTGATTGCACGAATAGAACGAGCTTAAGAAAGCCGTTCTATGCTACGAGGTACAGTACTTATACAAGTACAAGCAGAAACTACTAGAAGGTGAGGGAAGGAGATGGAAGCATATGGAATCGTATGGAAGTCTCTAGAAAACGCGAGAACAGTCCATAGGTAACTTAGTAAGCGATGGGCAAAGCGGCCCGGAGTCACAGACGGAAATGGGATGACATGAAACGAGGAGACAAAATAGGAAGGAAGAATTAAGTAAGCGGGCAGTCCGTGACAGATTGCTCAAAAGCATCTATCTTTATCCCCTGCAACGAGGCAATCAACTTAGAAGGAGTCGCACTTCTGTACCTGAATTACATAACTCCGCACTACGGCATACCTCGCAAAATCATATCGGACTGCAACGTTCGCTTCACGTCAAAGTTCGCTGCGGAACTTTGTAAACTTCTTCATATCAAGCAGAACATGAGCACAGCATACCATCCTCAGACCGACGGATCTAGCGAAAGAACCAATCAGACCCTGGAACAATACCTCTGGGTCTTCTGTGGTACACAACAGAACAACTGGCACGAATGGCTCCCACTTGCCCAATATACAAAGAATTCATGGCCTTCAGCAACCACAAAGAAAACACCCTTCGATCTCCTTATCGGATATACGCCACAAATTCATCAACCAACCAGATCATCGAACCTCCCCACATTCGAACAATGTTTGTCAGCAATCAAAGAAGCCAGGAATGCCGCTCAAGAAGCCCAACGTAAAGCGCAAGAATCTTGGATCAAAGAACGCCCTAGGTTTACGCCATTCGAAGTAGGAACCAAAGTTTGGCTCAAAGGAATGAACCTCAGATTACCAAGCAACATCACCACGAAGTTAGCACCAAGGCAGTACAGACCATTTATGGTAGCCGCCAAAATATCAAACGTCGCTTACAAACTCAGCCTCCCACCCACCTGGAAAATACATGACGTATTCCATGCCTCCCTTCTTATGCCCTATAAAGAAACCGATCAGCACAGCCCCAATTTTATCGAACCACCACCTGATATCATTGAAGGTGAAGAAGAATGGGAAGTGAAACAGATAATCAAAGTGCGCACATATGGGCAGTGGAAGAAGAAACAATATCTCGTAAGATGGAAAGGATACTCTCCCATGCATGACTCATGGGTCAATGCAGATGACCTACACGCCCCTGAACTCTTAGCTGAATTTGGAGGAACAAGCAGTATAAAGAGCATGCAAAACAGCAACCAAAACTTCACTACATGTCTCTCATTCCCCCAGATATCTTCCCCCCACTCGTCACAACCTATACTGAACAGAAAGATGACTACGCCATTATCACCCGAGTCCACCAGAACAGGAACACCCTCACCTACTACACCACCATTCGACGAAATAACCAACCCCACCCAACCTTTATTGACACCACCTGCACCATTGATTGGGACGAGATCCACCTCCGATCCACAGTCTCCAATCATAAATTTCGCCAACCTCTCGTCGACGTCACCATCCCCAATCCCTATTCCCCTGTGTACACTATCGGAGCATTTCTTGGCAGTACCTCAGGCACCTCCGCCACCATCCCCAAGCACGATGGGTGAAGAAATACTTATAGAACTTCGCGACCGTTCCCTCGCTGACCGTATTGGGGAACGCGTATCCACCCCTTTTGAGTATACTGTCAGCACGCCACCTAGCCAATATATTGAGGAACAAGAGGCTATTCTGGCCAAGCAAAGGGCTGCTGAAGCTGACGCTAGAACCCACTCCACTCCTGAGTCTATGCCACACCCTATTCCTTCCTCTCCTAGCTCTTCAGAGTTCCGTCACCAACTATGGCTCAATAGCGAACCCACTCAGCCCGAGATACGCTCTATTGTCAAACTCTGCAAAGCTATAAAAAGATACAGACAAGCCAACCCCATCTTGAACGACGCTATGAGGACATGGACAGACAATATCATAGGGAACATTGACCTCTATGCCCAACACAACCCCGACTCCTCCCTCCTACCCACTACCAACGACGTCTTTGACCAGATAACACACTTCACCTTCATCCCAGTATTTATGGAGATGATAGGACCTTACCTCGAAGACAGCGACCAAGAAGTCGGACCACCTCCCACCCTCTTACAGCACATCACCATTAACGTCAAGACACAAACAGAAGTGTCTACGGATGACGATCATCCAGGAGGAGAATGGATGAAGTTCAATCTTGGCAACCCGGCTCATTACCCCTTTGTCTACACTGACAACAACACACAACCACGCACAGCCAAATATATCCGCTACTTGTCCCTCAAAGATGGCGTTGTCCATCAAGGTACTAGTGGCAAGAACAAACCAATCTATGCCACTCCGCTTCATGCTTGTGCATTCCCTACCCCCAATTATCATCGCCCAGGTATTAAAGATACCGACCTTTACATCTTCCACCCCAGCAGCGCTAGCCGAATTATAGTGGACGACGCACTTTATCACCTAGGCGACCCTGGTGTCATAGCAGATGTACACACACTCCGCATCCAATATGACGAAGTCATGAGGATCAAAAGGCAACGTCTAGAGCTAGACAACAAAGAGCAAGAGGCAAACAAGAAGCTCCTAGATATGGAGCGCTACTTGGCTAATGCAGCAGTTCGCACGCGCATTCAACCACACCTCCTTCGCACTAGGCCAGCCTCCCCTCCTCCTTCTTTCATTCCCTGCATCTTTGCAGCTCAAGGGCCATCTGACGACCAGGAAGAGACTGGTAACAAACGCAAGCACCCCCTTTACCCCTATTGTCTCAAATGTCATGACGACTACCCAGATCACATGAAGGAAGACTGCCCACTATGGGTCGTCTGTAGGTGGTGCTACTCCCCTCTCCACGCTCACAACGAATGCCCAGTTCCCCACTTCAATTGCACTGGGATGAGTTGTGTGGTACCTGAAACTCACCCCAACTATGGGCTCATGTGCATCAGAGACGACTCTTATGAGCTATGCTGCGCAGAGTGGGACGCTGACTCATGTGACCAGCCGCGCGAATAAAGTCACGTGGGAGTGACTTTCTAGGAAGGGCATCATGTTACGTTCTTGAGGCTCGAAATTTCATTTTTCACTTGCTTACTAATACTTTCCCATCACATGACCTGTTCCCACCCCTTTTTCATCACATGACCTTATCACCTAACCACTTACCTATCGTTCTTATCATGTGATTCTCTTTGACTATGCATGTGACTCATACTGACTCCAACCTAGTAGCACATATCCTAGGACTCACGTGTGAGTCAGTTCGACTCGGAATGACTCCATACTTTGTATGATGACTCTTTACTAGTACGGGTACTAGTAGTATTAGGCTCGAGTCATGGCAGCTGCCCAGATGTATATAAGTCGACCTTATATTCTAGAGTTGGGCCTTAAGCCTGACTTGGTTTAATCCCAAGTGTTGTAGCTTCCACTGCACTTTCAGTTTTCGCCCGCATCCCTTCTAAGTCGTCTCGAACATCGTCGAGACTCTCTTCTACATCTTTCATTATCACCACTAGTGTCTTGCACGCGTGCAGACCCGTCATACTAGCACATCCAAGGGCCAGTGTTCGCTACCTGCAATCCCTTGAAGTACAAGTCCCGCCGCCGTTATACAAACCTGTGCACATCGCACCTTAGGGTCCTTGGCCCTTAACATTCTCGCTTTTATCACCTTCCAAAGCACTTAGGTTATAAAGGGAATTACAACCCTTATAACTTCATCACTGCCACATATTTCACCTTTGCGCACATCGCGCCTTAAGGTTCAATAGGCCTTAACAGGTGGTGCAGTGATTGGGGCTGACAACGGTGGTTCTGGGGTGACAATGGTAACTGGTCCTCCTGTTCCTCCTGAGGGACCTGGATTGGGTATGAACATGGGTGATGGTGACTTGCTCCTCATAACTCTTTTATGTCCTTTGAGGAGGGTTTGTAGTCCTTTGAGGAATGTTTGATCTTTTAGGATGTGGTAATGAGGGGATAATGTGCCAAAGGGGAGGGTTGTTCTCTTCTGAAGGTCCTTTTCCTTGGTGACGATCAGGAGGATTTCTTTTGTGACCATATCGTAGAGTCGTCAGTGAAAGTGATAAAGGTAGAGGGTGGCGTTGCTATCTTTCTTTCTGAACATTCTGGCGACTGAGGTATTCTTGAACCGATTGTTAAGGAGGGTCCACTTGTCGCTGAGTCGAACCATGTCTTTAATACATTCCTCATGCTTCTTCTTGAGCGATATGGAGGAGGTGGTCTGAGGGGATGAGTCTGGTGTTGGTATACTGTTTGGACTGGTTATCATCTTCGGTTTCTTCAATGGGAGTGATATGGTCGGGGTTGGTAACATAGAGTGGAATGTTTTCCGCTTCCTTGGGAATAATGGCTGTTTCATTGCTACTGCTTCCGCTAGTAGTACTAGTGGGGATGACGATGTTGAAAGGGGTTGCGGGTCGGGGTTGATATTGAGGGGGATGGGGAGCGAATGGAAATCTTTCAAAATTGACATGGGTCCTGAGGACAGGGTCTTCGTTATTAACTGGGACCATGAATGCTTCATGGTTGATGTCAATGGCGTCAAAGTTTTCTCTAGGTCGCCAAGTGGTCCAGTGGTAGCCGACATCGAAGTGTCCTTATCGAACAAAGGTTCCGAAGAAGTAGAGTTGATTGTTGTCGGTATGCATGCGGATGAGGATGATTCCATTGTTGGTACCCAAGGTGAAGATGGTAGAGGTGGCGAATCCTGAGTTGGGGAGTTCATGGTGGATGGAAGACATGGGAGTTGGGGATAGAGAAGGTCGTCTGAGATTCCAAGGGTTCTTATACTGCTTGGTTGACTTTCAAAGTCCGCTAGTAGATCCGGTGTGTGGAGATCCTTGGAGTTAACCCAGGAATCATGAGCTGGTGAGTATCCTTTCCAGCACACAAGGTATTGCTTCTTCTTCCATCGACCGAATAGTCGTTCTTTGAATATCTGTTCGACTTCCCATTCTGGTTCACCTTCTAGAATGTCAGGTGGCGGTTCCAGGAAATTGGGTCCATGTTGATCTGTTTCTTTGTATGGCGTAAGCAGGGATGCGTGGAAGACATCATGAATCTTCCAGTTAGGGGGTAATTTGATTTTGTATGCAACTTTGGATATTTGGGAGACTACCTCAAAAGGTCTGTATCTCCTTGGTGATAACTTGGGTGTGATGTTACTTGGGAGCCGTAGGTTTGTTCCTTCTAACCAGACTTTGGATTTGACAGGGAATGGTGAATGGCATGGCTGTTCTTTGATCCAGGATTCTTGCGCTTTACGTTGTGCCTCTTGGGTGGCTTTCCTGGCTTTATCAATAGCTGAGAGTCGTTGTTCAAGGGATGGGATGTCTGTCTTTCTGGTAGGTTGATGTACTTGTGGGGTATAGCCGATGAGTAGGTCAAATGGTGTTTTCTTGGTCATAGTAGAGGGCCAGGAGTTCTTGGTATACTGAGCAAGAGGTAACCAAGCATGCCAGTTATTTTGCTGAGTGCCACAGAATACGCGGAGGTATTGTTCAAGGGTTTGGTTCATTCGTTTGCTGGCTCTGTCTGTCTGAGGGTGATAAGCTGTGCTGATGTTTTGGCGGATGTTTAGGATACGACATAGTTCCGTTGAGAACTTGGATACAAAGCGGATGTCACGGTCCGATATTATCTTGTGAGGTATGCCATAGTGAGGGATAACGTTGTTCAGGTAGAGTAGAGCGACTCCTTCAGAGTCGATTGTTTCATTGCAGGGGATAAAGACGGATGCTTTTGAGCAATCTGTGTCGGTGATCATAAGGATGGTATCGTATCCTCCTGATAAGGGTAGTTTGGTGATAAAGTCCATGGCGACAGTTTCAAAAGGACGAGCGTTTTCAATTGGGGTGATAGGGAACATAGGGGGATGAGCAGGATGAGTGTTGACTTTAGTCATTTGGCAAGTAGCGCAGCCTTTGATATACTCAGTTACGAAGATCTTCATTCCAGGCCACCAGTAGTAGGGTGCAATAAGTTGGAGGGTTTTGGTAATTCCGGCGTGTCCAGCGGTTTTGTGGTTGTGAAAAAGGGATGTTACTCCCCTCCTAAGGTCATTGTCTGCCACGACAACAAGTGCCGTTCCGTGGTACCAGTGAGTGCCATTCAGTAAGGATAGGTTGTGAGTTGGTGCCCATTGTTTGAGTGTTTTCTGGTGTTGATATTGCGCTAGCTTGATTCTTGAGTCCAAATTGTCTCCTATGCTGTCCATGTCGAATATGCGGATTGAAGTATGTTGGTCACAGAAATATTGGTCCGGCCATACAGTGACGTCTTTGTTAATTTCGTTTGGTCCTTCATAGTCGGGTCGTCTAGATAGTGCGTCTGCTCGGTTAGTAGCCCCAGGTTTGTACTCCAGTAGGATGTTATATTGTTCGCATTCTGGTAAGTAACCAGCAATGTGTGGCCCAATTTTGCAGGGCTCCCTGTAATACCTAAGGTTTGTGTGGTCAGTATACACCAGGACGGGGATGGTTGTGCCTTTGAGTAAGTGGGACCAGCAGCGAAGTCCTCTTATGACTCTGAGGAATTCGCGGTCGTAAATGGGGTAGTTTTGCTCGGTTTGCGTGAATTTCTGGGAATGGAATCCCACCAGTCATTGTGATCCTGGTTTCTGAGTGCCGTCTGATTTGGTGACAGGGGGGTCCTGTTGATAGAGTATTGCTCCTGTACCGACTTGTGAAGTGTCGGTTTCAAGCTCAAATTGTCTGTCTGGGTTGGGTCTGGCTAGGATGGGTACACTGGTGATTAGGGTGATAAGTTTGTCTTGGGCCTCGATTTGTTTGGGCCCCCATTCAAATGGTACGTCTTTTCCGGTAAGTGCTGTAAGAGGTGCGGCGATGATACTGAAGTTGGGGCAGAACATGCGGTGGTACCCAGCGACTCCTAGGAATCCGCGAACTTGTCGTTTATCTTTGAGGATGCGTGGGTAGTCCCTAAGTCCGGCGACTTTAGCTGGGTTGACAGTTGCTCCTTCCTTGGAGATCCGGACGCCTAAGAAGTCCATTTGTGGTTTCATGAATACAGATTTTGACAGTTTGAGGTGTAGGCCGTGACGTGCAAGTAGGTCAAATAGGAAGTGAATGATTTCGATGTGTAATTTGAAGTCCTTGAGGAGGGTGCCTATACCACAGTCATCCATGTAGTTCTGGAGGATGCATTGTATGTTGTGTATGCCTTTCTTCTCGAAGTATTCGTATAGTTCTTTGAGAATACTGTTTATGAATCGCTGGAAGCTGGCTGGTGAGTTACTCATCCCAAAGAACATAACTTTGGGTTCGAATAGTCCCCGACGTGTTTTGAATGCGGCCTTCCATTGATCGCCTTCCCGTATGCAGATGTTGTTGTAACCCCAGCGGATGTTGAACTTGCTGAATAGTTCCATTCCTTGCAAGTTTTCGATGCATTGTTTGAGATTGGGGAGTGGGGTGATGTCCTTTTGGGTGACTGCGTTAAGTGGGTGATAGTCAATGATATATCTCTTTTCCTTCGAGTCTTTCTTAGGGACCATGAAGGTGGAGAAGCCGTAGGGGGAGTCCAATGGTGCGATGTAGCCTTTTTCCAGATTTTCGTCGATGAATTTGTTCTCCACTTCCTGCTCATCTCTTGAGAGCGGGTAGACTTTGCAGTTGAAGCGAGTAGGGGCGGTGTCCATGAGTACGATTTTGTGGTCTCTGTCTCTGCAAGCTGGCAGGAACTTGTTTGCCTCTTCATCTGAAAATAATGCTGTATGACGTTTGAATTCTTCTGGGAGGGTGACTTCCTCCTTCCCATGTTCCGATGCGTACTTATGGGCCATTTCGACTGCTGTATGGGTGCGACTGATCTCTACCGGGCCTTCCCTCATTTCTGAAGGAGTAACTCCCGACCATAGAGCGCACATTTGTGCCTCCAGAATGAGGTCTTTGTTTTCTTGGTTTTTCTGTTTGAGCCATGTCTTTGCACGTTGAAGGGTGCCGTGGAGTAGGGTTTCGATTTGGACTTTTGGTCCCTTGAGTTCGCTTTTCTCCCAATCGATGTCTGGGTTGAATTTCTTGAACCAGGGGTAGCCAAAGAGCATTCGATCGCGACCTAGATTCGTGACATAGAATCTTGTTCGTTCTTTCTTGTTTCCCTGAGTGACAAGTAGATCGCAAGCTCTAGTGATAGTCCCAGCTCGGTTCATGGTGCCATCGACGTTGTATACTGCCTGTGAGTAAGGGAGTCTCTTGGTTCCTAAGCGAAGTTTGTCAATGGTAGTCTGGTCGATAAAGTTTTCTGTTGCTCCAGTGTCAAGCAATATTGTTTCTTCTGCCGTCCCTCGATAGTGTGTGATTGGAACTTTGAGTTGTATTGAATTTGATTTATTTACAAACACACTATCGAGTTGGAAAGCCCTAACTAAGGCAGCTAGTTTTGGGCCTCAGGAAAATCCTTTGGCATGAGTTTTCTGATGAAGTCCAGCTTAGTCTCTTTGTCAAAGGAGTCCATATTTTCCTTCAAATAGTCAGCAAGGCTGTCAAGATTTTCGATATCTGGCATAATAGGTGCGGCATGAACCCTAGTGGATTCCCTGGTATTGTTGGAGCGACCGCTGAAGTTACTGCGGTCAGCTTGTTTCTTGCGACAATCCTTGGCTCGGTGTCCCTTGACTTCGCAGTAGAAGCACGAATTGCTTCTCATGAGTTCCGCTTTCTTGGCTTCAGAGTGCTGTTGTCCTCTGTTAGCGGTAGCGTTGATATCTGCGGTGACTGTAGCGTCAACGTCCATATGATATCCTCCTTGAGAGGTGGTGCGTCGGTCATTCTTGTTCCTCCAATTATTGTTCTTTCCATAACCGCCTCTTCCTGGGTTATTGACCTGCCTAGGGGCCAGTTTGAATGCTTGGAAGAGTCCCTGATGTCGTTGGGTGAACTCAGCTGCCGCCTTCCATTTGAGATGGGATTTGCCGGCCTGTTCTTCCTATTCTTTGAAAGTCCAGGGGACTGTAGCAGTGGGGTCGAAGGTAGGGGAATTAATGATGGCGCTAGTGAGTCCTTGAGTCATAGTGTGCTTGAGGGTTTCGATAGTTCCCTTGTTGTCTAGGGGAACTCCTGCTTCATAGGCAAGTTGCTTGAACTTGGCAAAGAAGTCGTCAAGGCTGTCTCCTTGCTTGAGTTTCCATAGCTCCTGATAAGCTTCAGATCAACGGTTCTGATTGGTGAAGGTGTTCCTGAATCTTTCTATGTAGTCGGTCCAGAGATCTTCATCTGTTTCTGGGACTCCGTTGTTTAATGCTTCTTTGAGTTTCAGGAGTTGTTCTCCTTTCCAGGCATCTATGTGGGTGCCATCCATATAACTGAGCATAGTGACAATCCTAGAGAAGGGTTTCTTCATGGTGTCATTGGCTTGGTTTACTGCGTGCCATAGGTCCCAATTGAGTAGGAACTTGACAGTCTTGTTTCTGTCTCCATCGAATATAAATGGAGGATTTCCTTTGAGTGCGCCGTTAGAGGGACTAGTGATAACATTGATCCTCTGCGCTTCTTGCTGGATTTGACCAGTAGTGACGTTAATTTCTTCCTGTTGTCCTTCCATTGCGGTTGGATGATCTGGGGTGTTGGGGCGGGTAGGAAGCTGCTGAAGTGCTGTGGTAACTGCTGCGATAGTAAGAGGGATGCTGGCCTCTTGTTGGTAAATGCTGTGGTTGGGATGCTGAGGGTCTGATATGATCCACCAGCTGACGTCTGGACCATTGTATATGCCTGATTGATTGGTTTCCCACTGGTTTTGTCTGAAGCAGATTTTAACCCAATGGTAAGTTCCGTTGGCCTCAATGAATTTGATAGGCGCGTGCTGTCTTCTTGGGATATCAAGGTAGTATCCGGTATCGGGATGTCCTGGTCCTTGATCGTCGAAGTATACGTTAACTTTAATGTGTTCTGGAAGATCGTCCTGTTGTCTCCTGAAGATTTGTATAGACTCGTTGCTGAGTATGTATGTCTGGGTGGTCGCCACGATGGTAACAACTCTGTGTTTCAAGAGTTTGTAGGAAAGCCTAACTTGTGTTAAGGTCCAAGGGCCTTAAAGACGCGATGTGCGTGGGTTGGTTTGGCGACGACTGGGATTGCTCAGTGGGTTGTCCTCCTGAGGCAATGATCACGTGAGTAGCGTGGTACCGGTTGGCTACACAGTATAACAAGTAAGTCCCCAATGATAAGGGCGACTTCTGAGTGTTCTGATAGAGGTGAAGGGGAAGAGCTTCAAAGGAGTTTTGAAGCGACTAAGGGTTCGGGCTGTTTGACTCTGAGAGTCCTGGGTGGAAGCTACAAGTCTTGGATTGAAAACCAAGTTAGGCTTAGGGCCTAACTGCTAAAAGTATGGGCGCTTATATACAAATGAGAAGTAACGGGTCACAGGAGTCACAGAGAAATATGGAAATATTTAGTAAGGTGCATCATGATGTGGCAGTTCTAAGTATAGCTCCATCATGAGCTGGCGGTCTAAGAATAATCATGAGCTGGCAATCCATAAAGGGGTAAATGATGATGCTGCGGAGTGCTGCGGACTGCGGAGTGATGGCATGTGATAGTTACCTGCGGAATGGTCAGGTGATCCATCAGGTGACTTGTCAGGTGATTTGGTGGCAGTCCGAGCGGCGCATGAGGGAACGAGTGGGGAATGAGTGACCAAGAACGCAGAATAAAATGGTAGAAAATAACGGAAAATTGGTGGTAGGGCCCAGGATCGTAACACAGAACCATTCATTCCATATGAACCTGATGTCCTTGGAGGCAACATGCACGCCTTGTCCCCAGAAGAGTCCCCCATCATACCATGGCAAGAGTACCTTGCCCCGGATAGTCCTGTGTCCTGCAAGCACTCCCTGTCACCCACAAGTCCCTCCTCAGCACCCATACGCCAACGCACCAGTAGAGAAGGCAGTTACCAGTCAATCACCCCTTCTGCCTCGTCGCCCATAGCTGGCACCTCGCCCCAGAGTCAGGGCTACCAGTCAACCTCTCCCGGAGGATCTGCAGACAATCCCTCATCCACGCAGAGCTCTGCAGACGATGCAGATAGCAACATGGCCCTTAATTGGGTCACCATCAATACGGACTACCTTAAAGGGTAGTTGCTTATGCTAGATGCCCATTAGACCAGAATGGGCACACAGAGATCAGATCTCCTCAGATCAGCCTTAAACTTTGTGGTCATCATCGCATCATGACGACGCTTCTCTTCTTGGAATGACCCGCCACCATTGTTTGAACCTTAAGGATAGATTAGGCAACTTGTCACTTTATCATTCGCTCTCGCTCATTCTCTATTGTTCGACTCATACAGACCGCAGCACTTGTCCGCGGAGTACCATACGATACAGACAGCCCCCTCTTGACCAGAAGTACCTACCTTAGTAACCATGGCCCGTGCGCGGTCGTGCCTGTATATAAGTGCCTTGTATTTCAACAGTCAAGCCCTAAGCTTGACTTGATTCTCAATATCAACGTTCTTGAAAGCTCCCCAAGTGCCTCCCCTTTTCTCATCTCTTACATAAGCCTCTCAGAGTCGTCTCTAGCAATACTAGAGACTTCTACCTCTTCAAAGTACTCGCCACTAGTTCACTCTTAGTACAAGTCGTACTATCAAGGCCCATTGAAGCCTTAACACTATATGTTAAGGCCTATTGAACCTTAAGGCGCGACGTGTGCAAAGGTGAGATATGCAGCAGTGATGAAGTTACAAGGGTCGTAATTCCCTTAGTAACCTGAAGTGCTTTGGAAGGTGATAAAAGCAAGAAGGTCACTAAGACCAATGTCTGGGTGATGATAAAGAGGAATGGGGAATAACTTCAAGGACTTGAAGATAATTCCAAAGAAGTAAAAGAAAGAGATAATTGGTTCAAGCAACAAGGACAGAGAATGCAATAGATTGCAAACTAAGTCAGGCTTAAGGCCCAACTCTAGGATATAAGTCCAGCTTATATACAAAAGGGCAGCTACCTGACTAAGCGTACAAAAGCAGAGAACAATAGAGTCATGAACAATAGCTGTCACAGAACAATGGGGTCACAAACAATGGTGGTCACAGACTACCATAAGGAGAGAACAATGGAGAATGTACAAAGGGAGGGAACAATGGAGTTCCTGACAAGATGGCTCTGTTGTACAGGTAAGCAGTCATGTGAGTCGCAATCATGTGATCGTATAAGTACATATCAGTCAAGAAAAGAAAGAAAAATGTGGGCCAAGTGCCCAGGGACATAACATGACGCCCTTCCTAGAGAGTTGCTACCACGCAACTAGTACGAAACCGCATAAAACTCCTTGTCATAGTCAATACGAGCTAGCTCCAACTTGTGACACAAGGTAGGGGATGACATAGCAGTGCACATGTTCCCGAAATGAGGATAAGTATGGGGAACAGCGCAATACTCAGTGTCGCACTGCTTGTGGGGATGCTTGCAATTGTTGTGCGCATGTTGGGTGCTAAGACACCAATGACACGTCTTCCAGAGGGGGCACTCCTCTTCAACGTGATTGGGACATGACTCATTGCACTTGAGACAATAGGGGAACTTGGGTTTGTTTCCTCAACACCGCTTGCCTAAGACGGCGTGGCACTTGAGACTGTCTTCACCTTTCTCAATGTTGGGTGGTCCCTGAGCAGCGAAGATACAGGGGATGTGGATAGCATTAGTGGAAGGGGGACGGATGCGATTGAGGTGAGGAACAAGTCAGGTGCGAACAGCAGCATTAGTAAGGTGTCGTTCTACCATACTAAGTTGGCTTTGGGCGCTGTCTTCCCTTCTATTAAGTTCAACTTGTTGGCGCTTTACCGCCTCGAGTTCACTTTGATGTGCTCGATATCTATAGATATCAGCGACAACACCAGGATCCTTGAGATCGATAATGGTGTTGTCGATGAGGAGTCGGGAGGTGGAAGAAGGGTGGAAGATGTTGAGGTCGTAATCTTTAACCCCAGGGCGATTGAAATTGGGAGCAGGATGTGCGCGTGCATGAAGGGGAATGGAGAACTCAGGATCGCCATGCTTGTGAGTTCCTATGAGGTGAGTATTGACTCCAATCTGCCTGAAGGTGATGTAGCATGCCACCTCATCTTGCCCATACTCATTGAGGAAAACAAGTGGGTATTGCCGCACATCACTGTGGTCATACTCACTCCACCCACTTCCTGGATGGTTCAGATCGTTAAGTTGATCCATGAGTTGGGGAACATTGGGGATGGGGCTGGGTGTGGAAGACAGGGAAATGGTAGGGTTGTACTCAGCAAATCTAATTGGTTCGTCGCTTTGTACATCATCGTCTGACATATAACCCTTGATTTTGTCAAGAATTTGGGGAATGAGGAAAAGGTGTTCAACCGCGGTGTAATCATGGAAGGTAGTGGTAAACACCTGGTCATCAAGCTCAGTGTTCCCCAGAATGTTCAGTGCTGGGAGGAGATCCTCCGTCCAAGCTGAAAGTGCCCCAGTGATACGCTCCTGATGTTCCATGTACTTCAACAAGGCTCTGTATTGTTTTCTCACATGGCGAACCCATGCCGAAGAGGGAATTTGTCCTGCTAATGTGAGTATCTTGTCATTGGGGAGCATGTCAACGACTACGTTTGAGTGGATGTTGGATGGCTGGGGTGATAGAGGGCGACGGTGCTGGTGTTGGAGTAATGGGGTTGGGGGTAGGGTCAATAAAGGGGAGGGGGATGGTGCTTGAACCATATTGTTCTCACTCTGAGGGAAGATACAAGGTGGGATCGGGATAGGGGATGGTGAAATGTGGCCAGTGACTGGGGTGGGGAAGGATGGTGGTTGACCTTGTGATGTGCCCGGGAAGCTGCTCAAAGCTATCCTCAGATTGGAGTAAGTATCTGTTCCCATAGAGGCGGCCTCTAGTCCAGCAATGATAGGAAGAGCTGGTGACAGGGACGATCGTGGAGAAAAGGGTAATGTCTCCATTGCCATAGATGGACTTGTTACGATCCTGAACCCTCACCCAATTTTCCGCCTTTTATTTCGCGTTCTCGGTCACTCGCTCCCCACTCGTTCCCTTACGCGCCGCTCGGACCGTCACCAAATCACCTGACAAGTCACCTGATGGATCACCTGACTATTCCGCAGTCAACTATCACATGCCATCACTCCGCAGTCCGCAGCATTCCGCAGCATCACCATTTAACCCTTTTCGACTTGCCAGCTCATGATGGGCTATTCTTAGACTGCCAGCTCATGATGGAGCTATACTTAGAACCGCCACGTCATGATTGCACCTTAGTAATATTTCCATATTTCTTTGTGACCTCTGTGACCTGTTACTTCTCAAAAGTATATAAAGCACTCGTACTTTTAGTAGTTGGGCCCTAAGCCTAACTTGGTTTTCAATCTAAGACTTGTAGCTTCCACCTAGGACTCTCAGAGTCTCTCTTACTTGATCAACTCAGTCGCTTCAAAGCCTTGAAGCTCTCCCTTTCATCTCTATTATCTACCTCAGGAGTCGCCCTTATCATCGGGGACTTTACTCTTATACTGCGTAGCCAAACGGTACCGAGCTACTCACGTGACCCATTGCCTCAGGAGGAGACCCCACTGAGCAATCCCAGTCATCGCCAAACCAACCCACGCACGTCGCGTCTTTAAGGCCCTTGGACCTTAACACAAGTTAGGCTTTCCTACAAACTCTTGAAACACAGAGTTGTTACCATCGTGGCGACCATCCAATACGGAACACTCAACGACGAGTTTACACGCATCGTCAGAAGACAACAGGACGATCTCCCAGCACACGTCACAAAAGACGCATACTTCGAAGACCACAGAGTAAACAATCCCAACACCGGATATTACTTTGATACCCCAATAGGACGGACCATCTCTGTCGAATTCATTCAAGCAAACGACACCTATCTTTGGGTCCAACTTCACCAACACAACGATACCTGGATTACTAACCAGGGAGGAATTATCAGAAACAACCCAGATCTTGGCTGGTGGCTCATCATCGACCCTCAGCATCCCGACTACACACCTGAAAGACAAGAGGCCAGCATCCCTCTCACTCTCGCAGCAGTTACCACTGTACTTCAGCAGCTTCCTACCCGCCCCAACACCCCAGATCATCCAACCATCATGGAAGGACAACAGGAGGACATTAACGTCGCTACTGGCCAAGCACAGGCCGAGGCGCAGAGGATTAACATCATCACTCCCTCTAACGGCGCACTCAAAGGAAACCCTCCTTTCATATTTACTGGAGACAGGAATACAAGCCGGAAGTTTATAAACAACTTCGACCTCTGGAGACTACTTAACCAGCATAACGACACCATGAAGAAACCCCTATCCCACATCGTCACCCTTCTCAGCTACATGGACAGTGACAAAGTGGACGCCTGGAAGGAAGAACAAATGCATATCCTTGAGAAAGCAGCAAACGACGGAGTCCAAGAAACGGACGAAGACCTCTGGAAAGACTTCACCGAAAGGTTTAGGAACGCCTTCACCAATCAAAACCAGAAAGAAGAATCCTACCAGAAATTGTGCAAACTTAAGCAGGAAGATAGTCTTGACGACTTCTTCGCTAAATTCAAGCAACTGGCATTCGAGGCTGGAGTTCCCCTAGACGACAAGGGAACTATCGAAACCCTCAAGCATGCTATGAACAAAGGACTCACTGGCGCCATCATTAATTCCCCAAACTTCGACCCTACCGCAGATGCCCCCTGGACCTTTAAACAGTGGGAAGAACAGGCTCGCCAATCCCATCTCAAATGGAAGGCAGCAGCCGAGTTCACCCAACGACGTCAAGGACTCTTCCAAGCATTTAAACTTGCCCCTAGGCAGACTAACAACCCAGGAAGAGGCGGTTTCGGAAGAAACAACAACTGGAGAAATAGGAACGACCGACGCACCACCTCTCAAGGAGGATACCATATGGACGTCGATGCTACAGTCACCCAGAACATCAACACCACTACCAATGGGCAACAACACTCCGAAGCCAAGAAAGCGGAGCTCATGCAAAGCAACTCATGCTTCTATTGCGAGAAACCAGGACACCGAGCTAATGTCTGTCGCAAGAAACAGGCTGACCGCGGTAACTTCAGCGGTCGCTCCAACAACTCCAGGGAGCCAACTAGAGTCAACGCCGCACCTATTATACCAGATATTTCAGATCCCGACACTTTCGCTGATTATCTAAGGGATAACATGGACTCCTTCAGCGAAGAAACCAGACTAGGATTCGTCGAGAAACTCATGTCAAAGGATTTTCCCACGGCCCTCAACTAGCTGCCTTAGTTAGGGCTTTCCGACTCGATAGTGTGTTTGTAAATAAATCAAATTCAATACAACTTAAAGTTCCAATCACACACTATCGAGGGATGGCAGAAGAAACAATCCTACTTGACACTGGAGCAATGGAAAACTTTATCGACCAAACTACTGTGGACAAACTTCGCTTAGGCACTAAAAGACTCCCTTATTCACAAGCAGTATACAACGTCGATGGAACTATGAACCGGGCTGGAACTATCACTAGGGCTTGTGATCTACTTGTCACTCAGGGAAACAAGAAAGAACGAACAAGGTTCTTTGTCACAAATCTAGGTCGTGATCGAATGCTCTTTGGTTACCCATGGTTCAGAAAATTCAAACCAGACATCGATTGGGAGAAAAGCGAACTTAAAGGACCAAAAGTCAAGATCGAAACCTTACTCTATGGCACCCTTCAATGCGCAAAAACCTGGCTTAAACAGAAGAAACAAGATAACGAGGACCTTATCCTCGAGGTGCAACGGTGCACTCTATGGTCGGGAGTAACTCCTTCAGAAATGAAGGAAGGCCCGGTAGAAATCAACCACACCCACACATCAGTCGAAATGGCCCATAAGTACGCATCGGAACATGGGAAGGAGGAAGTCACCCTCCCGGAAGAATTCAAACGTCACACAGCATTATTTTCGGATGAAGAGGCAAACAAATTCCCGCCAACTTGCGGAGATGGAGATCACAAAATCGTCCTCATGGATACCGCCCCTACCCGCTTCAACTGCAAAGTCTACCCGCTCTCAAAAGACGAGCAGGAAGCGGAAAACAAATTCATCGACGAAAACTTGGAAAAAGGCTACATCGCACCCTCGGACTCCCCCTACGGCTTTTCCACCTTCATGGTCCCTAAAAAGGATTCGAAGGAGAAAAGATACATTATCGACTATCGCCCCCTCAACGCAGTCACCCGAAAGGACGTCACCCCACTTCCCAACCTCAAACAGTGTATCGAAAACTTGCAAGGAATGGAACTATTCAGCAAGTTCGACATCCGCTGGGGATACAACAACATCCGCATACAAGAAGGGGATCAATGGAAGGCCGCATTTAAAACACGTCGAGGACTGTTTGAACCCAAAGTAATGTTCTTTGGGATGAGTAACTCACCAGCTAGCTTCCAACGGTTCATGAACGGTATTCTCGAAGAACTATACGAACACTTCGAGAAGAAAGGCATACACAACATACGGCACATCCTCCAGAACTACATGGATGACTGTGGTATAGGCACCCTCCTCAAGGACTTCAAATTACACGTCGAAATCATTCACTTCCTATTCGACCTACTTGCACAACATGACCTACACCTCAAACTGTCAAAATCCGTCTTTATGCAGCCACAAATGGACTTCTTAGGCGTCCGAATCTCAAAAGAAGGAGCAACTGTCGACCCAGCCAAAGTTGCTGGACTCAGAGACTACCCACACATACTCAAGGACAAACGACAAGTCCGCAGATTCCTAGGAGTAGCCGGATACCATCGCATGTTCTGCCCTAACTTCAGTATCATCGCCACACCTCTTACAGCACTTACTGGGAAAGACATACCATTCGAATGGGGACCCAAGCAGATCGAGGCCCAAGACAAAATAATCACCCTAATTACCAGCGCACCCATCCTCGCCAGACCAGACCCAGATCGACAATTTGAGCTCGAAACCGACGCTTCACAAGTCGGCACGGGAGCAATACTCTACCAACGGGACCCCCCTATCACCAAACCAGACGGCACTCAGAAACCAGGACCACGACGACCGGTGGGATTCCATTCCCAAAAGTTCACCCAAACCGAACAAAACTACCCCATCTACGACCGTGAGTTCCTCGGTGTCATGAGAGGACTCCATTGTTGGTCTCATCTACTCAAAGGAACAACAATCCCCGTCTTGGTGTATACCGATCATGCAAATCTTAGGTACTACAGAGAGCCCCGCAAAATTGGGCCACGCGTTGCTGGTTACTTACCAGAACGCGAACAATACAATATTTTACTGGAGTACAAACCTGGAGCTACTAATCGAGCAGACGCATTATCTAGGCGACCTGACTATGAAGGACCAAACGAAATCAACGAAGATGTCACTGTATGGCTGGACCAATATTTTTGCGACCAGCATACCTCAATCCGCGTATTCGATATGGACAGTATAGGCGACAACTTGGACTCAAAAATCAAGCTAGCGCAATATCAAAATCAAAGCACACTCA